>JAEEGJ010002086.1_pt1 | contig 147582 bp, 116 predicted proteins | sample 8958761 | NCBI WGS metagenome assembly JAEEGJ01 (sample SAMN16246546, study PRJNA631951) | gut metagenome | biome: gut microbiome; feature: rumen; material: RS-attached | host: Bos | place: Iran: Karaj | collected 2018-10
ATATATCGAATACTACAACAACGATCGGATAAAGTTACGCCTAAAAGGAATGAGCCCGGTACAATACCGGACTCATAACGCTGTTTTATCCTAACTTTAAACTGTCCAACTTTTTGGGTTCAGCTCAAGTTGCGGGGCTTTTGTATAGGGTTTCGTCTAACTAGGGCATGATGATGCTGTCTGCAGTCCATTCGCCTTCGTCGCACAGCAATTTTATCGTGGCATACGTGCCATCTGGCAGCTTGAACTTGTAGGTGTCCTTGGCGCCGTCCGTGCAGCTTACGTCAGAGTATTTGGCAATAAAGTCTTGTGGAGCCCATTCTCCTCCCATGCAGACGGAAGGGACGCCGTTGAGGGTTGTCGTGGCGCCTTCTTCATCGCAGGCGTAATAATCGGATTCGAGAAGTTCGAGGAACTCCCTCTCGTCGCTGGTCATGCCGTAGTAATCATCGTCGTCGTCATAGTCGTCATCGTCGGAACCGTAGTCGTCATCGTCGTCGGAACCGTAGTCGTCGATGAGGTCCATGTATTCTTCGGGCATCCAGTAGCCCTGGTAGCAAACGGCGGGGATTCCTTCGATAGTCCTCTTGGCGCCTTCGGTTTTGCAGGTGTAGTTTTCTTCGTCGAGCGGCTCGTCGTCGACAAGCCCCTTGCTGCTGCTGGACTTCTTGCTGCCCTTGCTGCTGCTGGAGGTGATGGTTGCCTTGTTGAGGTTCTTGCAGGTGTTCATGGTGTATTCGAAGAATTCCTCCCTGGTAGCATCGTATTCGTCCTCGTAGTCGCCGTCTATAGTCTGCGTTGTGACGGCGCCGTTGACGCTAACCTTGATTTGCTGCTTGTAGGAGGTTCCTTCGCCTAACGTGAAGGTAACGGTGGTTATCTCCCCGGCCATGCCGTAGGAATATACCCATACATCGTCATCTGCAGTGAAATCGCAGGAACCGACCTTGGTTCCGCCGCCGCCAAGTGTGCTGCCGGTGGGGCTGCTGTCGTCGTCTCCGCAAGCCGTGAGGCTGAATGCTGCGGCGCAGGATAATGCGAGGCATACCTTCTTGAAATTCATACAATCTCCTTATTAAATTGTTCCTTCAAGGAAATATATATCAAAAAGGACCGCTGTGGGCGGCCCTTTGCAGATTTTCTTTGTGAGAAAAATCACATTCCGGGAATGGTCACGTCGTAGCTTACCTTGTGCTTGGCTTCGTCGACAATCTGGATAGTGATAGTTTCGCCCGTTTCGGGCAGTTTATCGGCAATCAGGATGATTTCGCGCGGTTCGGAATCGTATTCGGCCGCAATCCACTTTTTGCCGGCCTTGACCGTGATGGAGTTGCCGTCGGCGACGCCATCGTACTTGAACTGCAGCGGAATCTTGAGGACGGGCTGGCTGAGGCCGTCCACCATGGCGTCGGCCCAGTAGGGGAATCCGAGCGTGGGCGCTTCGTCGTTCTGGATGTTTGCAATGTCGCGGAGCTCGTTCGTGCCGGCGCAACGCTTTTTGCCGCCGGTCTGCTTGCTGAAGATGAACCAGTCGCGGCTGGTTTCGCCGAGCCAGTAGAGCGGGGCGGGGTTCGCAGGGTTCTCGATGCAAACGTTCCAGTTCCCGAAGAACTGCAGTCCCTTCGGGTGGAATTCGAGGAAGTCCAGGCTGTCGGTGCGCGTGCGCGTTACCGCGAGTACGCGGACGGCGGTGTCGATGGCGAGCGGGATGCCCGAAATCTTCTGGCTCACGGCGATGTCGCCGATCTTGGTGTTCCAGTTGATGCTCTTCTGGTACCTGCCGTACGGGAATATCGCGATGGTCTCGTCGGCAGCCTTGCCGTTGCCGGTCGCCTCGGCGCTAGCCGTGTAGTGGATGGCCTTGAGGTCGGGGAGGGTTTCGGCAATCTTTCCGAGCAGGGTCGGCTTGTGCGCGAAGTCCTTGCACAGGTCTTCGGAAATCACGGTGTCTTTTGTGCCGAGCGCGGTAAACTTGTAGTTGGACCTGCAGCGGAACAGGTCGAGCATGGGGCGCGAAAGGAACGTGTACACGGGCGAAGTCTGGTTCTTGAACTGCGTGATGTGCGCGTTGCCCTTGCACTTGGGATGGAAGTTGAACTTGCGGGTAGTCACGTTGCCGGCGAAGTCCTCGATTTCCAGGCGGTACGTGGAGAGCGGCGCGAGCTTTGCGTTAATAAAGTGCCAGTCGCCGGCGGTGTCGGCTTCTTCGGCCCACAAGAGCTCGTCGCGGATATTGAGCATCTTCTTGTAGCTCAGGGTATCCTGGATTTTGCTATAGATTTTTTCGTCGTAGCGCCACAGCTCAATGCGGCGGATGGACATCGGGTTGTCTTTCGGTTCGCGGCTGTAGTCGGCAATCTTGATGGCCATGTAGAGACCGAACTCGTTCTTGACCGGGGTGACGGCGCAGCCCCTGGTGAACGCTTCGCCGTTGGTCATGCCGAGCTCGTTGCCCTGCCATACGGCGACGCCGTAGACCTGCGGGGCGATGGTGTCCTTGAAGGCGACGCCGGCAAGCGCCGGGTTCAAGATGCGGTCGTTGTCCAGGCGGACTTCAAGATGCAGGTGCGGGTTGCCGATTCCGGAACTGCCCGCGAAGGTGAGCGTGTCGCCCTTGTTGAATTTCGTGCCCGGCTTGATGATGACGTCGTTCTTCTTGGTGGAATACTGCTTGGCTTCCACTAGGTCGTCGAGCCTGCCAAAGCTGCTCTGGTGCGCGAACGCCCAGGTCTTGCCGCTTTCGCCCTTGAACAGCATGAGCTTGCCGTAGCCGAAGGGGGAAACTCGGAGTTCTTCGACCTTGCCGTTTTCGGGGGCGTACACCACCCAGCCCTCTTCCATGTTGGTGGAGTAGTCAAAGCCGGCGTGGTAGCGGGTACCGCGGTTTTCGCCAAAGCTGGAAGTCAGGTAGGCGTCACGGTTGAAGGGGTTGTACGTGGGGCCTGCGGCGACCGGTTCGTCGTTGCCCGCGTTGGCTGCCTGCTGGCTTGCAATGCAGTCTTCGTAGGCGAAGGCGTCCATCGTTTTTTCGTTACATACTTCGGCAAAGGCGGAAGATGCAAAAAAAGAAATGATAATGAGTTTATACCAAATTTTGCTCATGCCTAAAAGATATTAAAATCTTGCATGGGGCTTTTGGTGCGGCTTGTCCAAAGTAACAAAAAAAGCCGCCGATGAAGGCGACTTTTTTTGAGTGGAGCTAAGGAGAGTCGAACTCCTGACCTCCTGCATGCCATGCAGGCGCTCTACCAACTGAGCTATAACCCCGAAAGGTGCACCAAATATAGAATAAAAAATGGGCGTGTCAAGGGAAATTTTGAAAAAAATTATAAAAAAAGGTCACTGGTCATTAGTCAATGGTCACTGGCTCTAGAAAAAGGGGCCGAAGACCCAAATTGCAGAACTAATGACTAATAACTAATGACCAATAACCAATAACTAATTACGCCTTCTCGATGGTCACGGATTCGATAAGCACTTCGTCGTAGGGGGTGTCGCGGCGGTCCGTTTTGACGTTTGCGATTTCGTCCAGGACTTCGAAGCCTTCGTAGAGCTGGCCGAACACGGAGTAGCCGTCGGCGGGGCCGGGGCCTACCTGGTCGTGGTCCAAGAAGTGGACGTTGTCGCCGTGGACAATGAAGAACTGGCTGCCGATGGAGTTCGGCATGGCGGTCTTTGCCCAGCTGAGGGCGCCGCGCATGTGGGTGAGGCACGGGTCGTACTTGTCGCCGATGGTAGTGCCGGGGCCCTTGGCGGAGTGCCCGCCTGTGCCGTTCCTGCGGGTGAAGTCGCCGCCCTGGATCATGAAGTCCTTGATAATGCGGTGGAAGGGGGCGCCGTCGTACTTGCCCTGCTTGGCGAGTTCAATAAAGTTGGTGGCGCATTCGCCCACGCGGTCTTCGAAAAGGCGGAGCTTCATCGTGCCGTGGTTGGTTTTCATGATGGCGATGGTTTCGCCTGCCTGCGGCTTGTCTAACTGATTAAAGGCCATTTAGTTACTCCTGTAGGAATGGGGTATATGTGTTGGCGCTACGTCTTGGAGGCGTAACTGGTTTTATTGCTTATATATAAAAAAATGGGGGTCATTTATTACTCTTATTAGGTAAAACGGAGTAAAAAAATCTAATTTCTAGGTATATGAAAGACAACTGCAAACGTATCCAGGAACTGCTTTCCGCACAGGCCATGGAATTCGCTCTCGACGAAATGGCCGCGAAAATAGCGAAAATGCATCCTTCCGCCGAGAACCTGATTGTCCTCGGCATGGCTAGCCGCGGAATCCCGCTGGCAAAGAAGCTGAGCGACAGGCTTTCGCAGAAGTTTGGCAAGCCTATCGAACTGGGGAGCCTCGACGCGACGTTCTACCGCGACGACTTCCATTACCGCAAAAAGTCGGCATCCACCGAGATGCGCTTTACCGAGATGCCCGCGACGGTCGAAGGCAAGACGGTTATTTTGGTGGACGACGTGCTCTATACGGGTCGCTCCGTGCGCGCCGCCATGCAGGCGATTTTGGACCTCGGCCGCCCTGCCGCCATACGCCTCTGCGTGCTGGTGGACCGTGGCCACCGCGAACTCCCGATTGCCCCGGATTGCGTGGGCCTCACGGTGGAAACCGCGCAGAACCAGGAAGTCCGCGTGATGATTGAACCTATTGACAACGAAAATTCAGTTTACCTCGTAGAAGTGGAGGCTTAGCTTGAGCGCCCTTGAGATTAAACACCTGTTCGGGCTGCGCGGAGTATCCAAGCAAGATATCCGCCTGATTCTCGACAATGCAAAACAGTTCCGTGAAATTCTGGAACGCCCCGTGAAAAAAGTCCCGAGCCTTCGCGGCATGACGGTGGTGAACCTGTTCTTCGAGAACAGCACTCGCACCCGCACGAGCTTCGAGCTCGCCGAGAAACGCCTCTCCGCCGATACGGTGAACTTCACGAGCTCCAACTCCAGTGTAAAGAAGGGCGAGACCCTTGTCGATACGCTCCGTAACATCGAGGCGATGAAAATTGACATCGTGGTCGTCCGCCACAAGGGGACGGGAGTCCCGAAATTCCTCGCCGACAACAGCAACGCGATTATCGTGAACGCTGGCGACGGCGCGCACGAGCACCCCACGCAGGCCCTGCTCGACATGCTCACCATCGAAGAAAAACTTGGTACGCTCGAAGGCAAGAACGTGACTATCGTGGGCGATATCCGCCACAGCCGCGTGGCCCGCAGTAACCTCTGGGGCATGACGACGATGGGCGCGCACGTGACGCTCTGCGGACCGAGCACCCTGGTCCCGCGCAACACCGAACTCATGGACAAGGTAACGTGGGAATCCGACGTTAAAAAGGCCGTGAAGGACGCCGACGCCATTATCGCGCTCCGCCTGCAAAAGGAACGCATGGACGACGCCTTGCTGCCCAGCATGCGCGAATACCGCAACACCTTCGGCATCACCCACGAACTGCTGGAATGCGCGAAGGACAAGGTTCTCATTATGCACCCGGGGCCCATCAACCGCGGCGTGGAACTCGACAGCGAGATTGCGGACGGTGAACACTCCGTGATTCTCGACCAGGTAACTAACGGCGTGGCCGTCCGTATGGCGGTGCTCTATCTTTTGGCTGGAGGTCGTGCGAATGCGTAATGTGATTTTGGACAACGTTCGTCCTTTTGTGAACGGAAAATTTGAAAAGCCGACAAAGATGTGCCTGGTTGACGGTAACTGGGCGGGCGAGGCCCCGGAAGGGACCGAGGTCGTGGATGGCCGCGGTGCACTCGCGCTCCCGGCGCTCTTTGGCCTTGGGCTTGATTTTAAGGAACCGCTGCGCGATGATATTTACACCTTCAAAGACGGCGTGGACGCGATGCGTCGCGGCGGCTTTTACGGCGGGCTCTACGAGAGCAGCGCGAATGCGATTGACGATTCGCTGAAGCTTGCGGCTATCCAACAGATTAGCGCGAAGTACGGCCTCTCGATTGCCTTCCTCGGTGCATTCAGCAAGAACTACCTGTGCAAGGACCTTTCCGAGATGGTGGAACTTGCGCAGGGCGGTGTCGTTGGCTTTGGCGACGGCAACCAGGATTGCTCGCGCACGCGCTTCTTGCGCCTCGCGATGGAATACGGTTCCATGACGGGCAAGCGCTTCTTCTTTATGCCGCTCGACGATTCCCTGCGTCATCACGGGCTTGTGCACGAGGGCTGCTATGCCGATACGCTCGGCATGAAGGGCATCCCGCGCGTGGCAGAGACCGTGTCCGCCTTCAGGATTCTCGAGATGGCGCGGTTCCTCAAGGTGCCGGTGCATTTCAAACAAGTTAGCTGCGGTGAGACGCTCAAGCTTATCGAAACCGCACGTGCGCAGGGCGTAGATGTAACGTGCGATGTGGACATCTACCACCTGCTGATTGACGACAGCTGCCTGTTGGAACTCAACAGCAACTGCAACGTGCCCATGCCGTTCCGTTCGGCTGAAGACCGCGAAGCCCTGTGGAAGGGCCTTGAGTCCGGCGTGGTGAACGCCATCAGCATGAACCACGACCCGGTCTTGGCGCAGGACAAGGAAGTGAACTTCGAAGACGCGGTGCCGGGAGCGGTTTCCCTGGAAACGGCTCTCCCCGCAATCTGGAAACCGCTCAGCGAGCGGCTTGGCGCCGCGCGCGCGGTGGAACTCCTTTCCACCGCACCGGCACAGCTGGCGGGAGTCGCTGCGGCTGAACTAGCAAGCGGCAAGCGTGCGGAACTCGTACTGCTCGATCCCGAGACTCCGACGGAAGTGGCTTCGTCCATGTTCGCCGGTCAGGTCTGCAACAGCCCGCTCCTCGGCAAGCAGTTGCCTTCGTCTATCCTCGGAACCTACATCAACGGCGAATGGCGAGGAGTGTAGTCCGTGATTGAACCGTATCAGCTTGTTTGGGCGTTCTTTATCTTCGCGATGCTATTGGCACTCCTCGTGCTGATAGAGATTCGTCGTGGGGATAAAAGGCGCGATAACGAGGTGATGTTCGATACGGAGGCCTTCGAGGAGAAGGTCAAGAAAATGGGTTTCTCGGTCAAGGAAATCCATACGCTCGAAAAACTCGTCCGCGCCTCCAAGTTCGACAACAAGGATGCGGTGATGAACTCGGCAACGCTGTTCGAGACGGCTGTGCTGGACTTTTACGACATCCGCAACGTGTTCAACGTCCGTGACGAGACGCTCGACTCGGTGGCGGGGTTGCGCGAAAAGCTCAATTTTACCGCGAAGAACCCGCATGCGAAAATCAAGTCCACGCGCCAGTTCTCCGTGGGTGACCGCGTAGACGTAATCATGGAAAACGGTACAAAACTCAAGCATTCCGAGATTCTGTGGAAGAACGAGAAGGAATGGGCGGTTCTGTATGACAACAGCTTTGGCCCGGCGGGAGCCTTTGTGGGCAAGCGCATCCGCATCCGCTGGACTAGGCCCGAAGACGCCGTGTATTCCGCCTGGCTTACGATTCGCCAGTCGCGTCCGGGTGAATTTGTTCTAGAACATACGTGCTCGCTCGAAAAGCAGCAACTGCGTCGCTGGGTTCGTGAAATTGTCGATTTTCCGGTCGAGGCGACTTTCGAGGATGGTTCGACCTGCGCAGGCCGTCTGTACGACCTTTCTGCCGGCGGTATCCTTATCGGGCTACCCGTGGAGTGCCCCAGCGGGCAGCATATTAACATAAAATTCGAACTGCCCGGTTTTGGCGTCCAGGACGTGGAAATCGAGATTTTGCGCAGTTTGGGCAAGAAAAACCCCGCCTATCCGGATTATTTTTCTCTTACAGCGTCCTTCACCGGGGCGTTCGGTTGGACCCAGGAAAGTGTGCTCCAGTACATTTTTGAGGTCCACAAGCCTAAAAAGTAGCCCCAAAAGGGGCCTAAAATGGTCTAAGTAGTTAATTTTCAATGAGTTAGACGATTTTTTCGCTTGACATTCCGTGTTTATAAAGGTAGAATTAGGATAGAATTGTTTCCGATCGGAGTTTTACTTTGGCTTTAGGTTTAATCGCTAAAATTCGCGGAGAACGCGAAACAGTCGGTATAGATGTTGGCCACTACAGCATCAAGTACGTGAAGGTTTACCATAACAGTCGCGGCGGTAAGGTCGTGGTCGATGCCGACATCGAACCTGTGCCCGATGGAGCCATTATCAACGGTGAAATCCAGCGTCGCGAAGGCGATGCCGTGACGGGCGAGGATGGCAAGAAGGAGAAAGACGGTTACGAAATGCTTAGCGAGTCCATCGCCAAGCTGCTTCTCCGCCATCCGATCGATGACTCTGTCGAAGTAGTCGCGTCCGTGAACTGCGGTGCAGGCGCGGGCGGCGTGTTGGTGGACCACCTGAGCGTGAAGGTCCCCAAGAACGGCAACGAGGCCGCAATTATTCTTCAGACCGCCCAGTCCCGTCCGCCCTTCGATGACCAGGATAACGTTATCGACTACGAGGTGGAGTCGCGCGAAGGCGACGAGGTCAAGGCCAACGTGGTTGCGGCAAAGAACGCGTTGCTGGACTCCTGGGCGCAGTTCTTCGCCATGAAGGGCCTCAAGCTCTCGGCGATGGACGTAGATATTTTCGGCTTGGTCAATTCCTATATGGCAACGGCCTCCGACGACGACGTGCAGCAGACGGCTGCCATCGTGAATATTGGCGAAAAGAAAATGAGCATCGCGTTCGTCCAGAACGGGAAGTTCCATTCCATGCGTGCCATGACCGGTGGTTCGCTCGACCTCGTTATCGCCAAGCTCGGAACGCACCTGGGAATCGATGCGGCGAAGTGCCACGAGATTTTCGAGAAGGGCGATCTTAGCATCGTGGACGGATTCTCCGAAGCGGAAGTCGAGGAAACCTTGAAGATTGCGTTCGAGGACCTCATGAGCCAGATCGAGTTCGGTATCCGCTACTTCTCTTCTTCCGAAGACTCTCTCGAACTCAACAGGATTCTGCTGGGCGGCGGCGGCGCCTCCATCCCGGGCCTCAAGGAATACATTGCCGAACGTACGGGCGTAGAAACCGATACGGTGAACCCGTTCCGCTATGTGGAGTGCGATTCCAAGGTGTTCGGCGAAGGCGGTATCTCCTTGAGCCTATCTAACATTTATGCCCCTGCACTGGGACTCGCAATGAGGAAGTTCTAATGGCGGCAAAAAAGACAACATCTGCATTAAAGAAATCGCTCTGCATACAGATTAACCTGCTTCCGCCGGAATACCGTAAGAAGAGCAAGGATTTCACTTGGATTACCGACCGTCGCGTGATTTGGCCGACTGTCGCCTTGATTGTTTCGATAGTTTGTGTGTACATGCTCAATGTGTTCGTCACCGAAACGATTTCTGGCCTCCAGACCGAGGTGGAACGCGTTAAAGCCGAAGTCGAACGCGAACGTCCGTTGCTGTCCAAGATTAGCGACCTGGAACAAAAGCAGGGAATAGTCAATACAAAGATTAACGCCCTCAAGAGCATCCAGGTGAGCAAAAAGCGTTGGGTTATTTTGTTCGAAAACGTTTCGTCTGTGCTGCCCCCGAATATGTGGCTTACCAGCCTGAACCAGACTGGCGAAAACGACATGGAAATGAAGGGCCTGACGTTCGATTTCTCTGAAGTCGCCGAATACATGGTAAAACTCGAGAAGCAGGCGAGTGTCGAAAAGGTTTCGCTCGTGACCATCTCGACTACCAAGGTCAGCGGCGAAGAGGCGTATGACTTCACTATCAGGGTCGTCTTGAAGAAAGACCTCGGATCGGAGGGGTAGTATGGGTAATATAGACTTTAAAGACAAAAAGAATATATACGCAATTGCCGTAATCCTCCTGATTCTCGGCGCAGCCTACTGCGTCTATACCTATATGTGGGACCCGTTCGTGATGGACCGCGAACGCTTGGAGAATGAATTGCAGTCCGCCCAGTCGGAACTCGACAAGATTAACGCCAAAAAGCACCGCATCGCTGAACTCGAGGCGCAGCTGGTGCAGGCCGAGAAGGACTTCGAAAAGCTCAAGGAAATGTTCCCCGAAGAAGAGAAGGTGCCGCTTCGCTTGCAAGACCTCTATGCGGTTCTCCGCAGCTCCGGTGTGCAAATTCAGAAGTTCAACCCCGAAGGAACCTCCCCGAGAGAACATTACATTGAGAACCGCTACTCTATCGCGGTCAACTCCGGTTACCACATGCTCGGCTACCTGTTTGCCGAGATTGCGAACTTCAACTATCCTACGGCCATTACGAACTTGAGAATGAGCCGTTATGGCGGGATTGCCGCTGAATTGCAGAAGGCCGAAACTCACGGCTGGACGCCTATCACGGTCTCGGTCTCGTTCAACTTGACTACTTATACATCCAAGAAGGTTGCCCAATGATGAAGAACAAATTTATTCTTTTGTTCCTGTTCGTCGCGGTGGCCGCGAATGCAGCGCTAATCAAGGATGTCCGCTTTAATTGCGATGCCAAGAATTGCGCCGTAGCCTTCCAGTTTGCGTCTGACAAGGATTTGCCGACTTTCTTCCAGAAGTACGATGCCGCCGCGAAAAAACTCACGGTAGGGTTCTCCGCCACGACCTTCGCCATGGGCGAGGGAACATACGACGTGGATGCTTCTTCGGAATGGATCCGTTCCATGCGCGTGTTCAAGGAACAGTACCGCGGAATGGACTTCTTGAAAATCGAAATGACCGTGGGTGCTTCGCTCAACACGGACAAGAACGAAATCGCCCTCAACAAGGCCGACTTCCTCTTGAAGCTTAAGGGCAAGAGCGGAAAGGGCTGGACGCTTTCCAAGCTGTTTGCCGACAAGAAGAAGGCTGCCGAGAAGGCTGCCCTCGAAGAAAAGAAGCGCTTGGCCGAAGAGAAGAAGGCCGCCGAGAAGGCCGCTCTCGAAGAGAAGAAGCGCTTGGCCGAAGAAAAGAAGGCTGCCGACAAGCAGGCTGCCGCCGATGAAAAGAAGCGCGCTGCCGAAGAAAAGAAGCGTTTGGCCGAAGAGAAGAAGGCCGCCGAGAAGGCTGCCCTCGAAGAAAAGAAGCGCTTGGCTGAAGAGAAGAAGGCTGCCGAGAAGGCCGCTCTCGAAGAGAAGAAGCGCTTGGCCGAAGAAAAGAAGGCTGCCGAAAAGGCCGCCAAGGAAGAGGAAAAGCGCCTCGCCGAAGAACAGAAGGCTCTGGAAAAGGCCCTGAAGGAAGGCGGCAAGGTTTCTGCTCTCCTGCCGGACCTCAAGGAAATGACGGTGATTATCGGCTCGGGTATGGAACAGTTCCGCCTGGTTGCCGACAGCCCCATCGAACTCCGCAACGTTTCTACGGTAGACAAGGCCTCCACGATTACGATTGGCCTGCCGGGCCCCAAGAAATCTCCGGTGTTCAAGGTAGGTTCCGGAACGATTGTTCGTGCCGTTACCTGGGGCGCCAACGGCCTCAAGGTGCAGCTGCAGCCGGGTGCGAATCCGGTGATGATGGTGCAGGAAGGCGCCCTCATTATGCAGGTACCCGAGAAGACGGTCAAGAAGGACGGATTCCTGTTCTGGTCTGCACGTCCGGACGGCATCTACATTCGCGACTGGATGAAGGGCACCGAAGAAAAGCCGAACTTCGAGACGTTCGTGAGCAAGCTCGAGAAGGATAGCAAGAAGATTGTTTCGGGCTCCCAGACGTTCCACCTCCGCCCGGTTGTTCGCGAACTGATTGTCGTGGCCGACGAAATCGAACTCTTTGCAGCACCTAACGACAATTCCCAGGTTATGCAGCGCCTTTCGTTTGGCGAACGCCTGGTGAATCTCGACCTCACCGGTCTCTATTACAAGGTGCAGTACGGTAACCGCGTGGGCTTTGTGAACAAGCGCGCCGTGGGTTACATGGATGAACTTTCTGCAGTACAGGCCGAGCGCCTCAAGCAGGTCGACAAGGAACGTGGCGAGCTCACCGAGGGCGAAATGGGCCAGGGAAGCCAATTGGACGGCTTCTATGAAGACCGCGTCACCTACAGTTCCTTCGGTCGTCGTGATCCGTTTGTCGAAATCAAGGGCCTCGTCGAGGAAGGCATCAATATTGACCAGGTCGAACTGGTGGGTATCATCTGGGAATCCGATGTGCCTGTCGCCATCCTCGTGGAATCCAAGAATCCTTCCATCTCGTACACTCTGAGGGAAGGGGACAAGATCCTGAACGGCAAAGTTCTTAAAATTACACAAACAGACGTTCTCTTCCTGATTCAAGAATTCGGGGTGAGCCGTCGTTACTCCATGAGTCTTCCAGATAAATTTGGGGGTCAAAAGTGAAAAAGCTGACAAAAATCCTGACCATTCTTCTTGTGGTGGCGAGCTTTGCTACCGCGTGGGCCGCTCCTGCCGAGGGCTCCGTGGCTCCCAACAAGAAACTGTACGACTTCAACTTTGTTGAGATGGACTACGATGCCGTGTTCCGCTCGGTGTCGGTGATTGCCGGCGTTGACATCCTTGTCGCTCCCGATGTGAAGGGCAAGATCAGCCTCAAGGTGACCAAGAAGACTTGGCAAGAGACTCTCGACATTATCTGCGAAATCAATGACCTGACCTGGGTTATCCAGGACAAGTACATCACCATCCAGCGCCAGAGCACTTACCAGGCCAAGCAGAAGAAGTTGGCTGACGAAGAAAAGCAGTTGGAAGACGCCGCCCCGCTGGTCCGCAAGAATTTCCAGATTCACCATGCCAAGGCCGAAGAACTCGTGAAGGTGCTCGAAAGCATGAAGAGCAGCCGCGGCCGTATCACTACGGTGGAACGTACCAACTCGATTATCGTGTACGATACCGAGAACAAGATCGACCAGATGAGCAACGCTCTCGGCGAACTTGACGTGGAAACCCTGCAAATCATGATTACCGCGAAGCTTGTCGTGGTGAACAGCAACCTTGCCCGCGAACTGGGCGTGGACTGGACCGCTACCATGGGCAATGCCTCCATTACTCCGGGTGTTGCCGGTGCTGCGACGGGAAGCCAGGCTGGTTCTACCCGTACGAGTGCCGCTATCAGGTCTTTCCCGAACAACGGCGTGACTCCGGCTGTGAGCGGCGCTTCTACCGCCATTACGGCTAGCGTGCTCGACAACAACCTCCAGATTGCCATTAGCAACCTGATGGGTGACGCTTCTACCGAAGTGCTTGCCAGCCCGCAGGTCTCTACGCTCGACAATACCGAAGCCCAGGTGTTCATGGGTGACAAGGTGTCCATTCGCGTGATTGACGACAGTGGCGAATCTTCTACGCAGCTCGTGGAAACGGGTATCAAGTTGACGGTGACTCCGCACGTTTCCGGTGACAACCGCATCCTCCTCGACCTGCATCCGGAAAACAACTCCTACGATTACGATACCAAGGGCGAAATCGTCATCAGTACGCAGGAAGCCAAGACGAAGGTCGTGGTGGCCGACGGCGAGACGGTGGTCATTGGTGGCCTGACTCGTAACGAAACCCAGGAATCCGAAAGCGGCATCCCGTTCCTCAAGGATATTCCGCTCCTCGGCAACCTCTTCAAGTATTCCCGCAAGGCCGTTATCAAGAAGGACCTCGTGATCTTCGTGACGCCGCGCATTATCCGCAACTACGTTGGCGATGTCCAGCTCTCTGAACCGTCCGAAGAGACTGCCGGTGCACCCGAAGCCAAGAAGGTCGAGGCTGCTCCTGCCCAGCAGAGCGCACCCGCCGCTCCTGCCGCAGCTCCTGCTGCCGCTCCTGCTCCTGCTCAGGAAGCCGCTCCTGCGGAACCTGCTGCCGCCCCCGAGGCCCCGGCTCCGGAAGCTCCTGCCGAAGGCGACTGGAACTAAGACATTCTATAAAGTTTGAAAAGAGCCCTGAGGGGCTCTTTTTTCTATGGAAAGGAAATTGCAATATGTCGGAAAATTTGACGCGTGAATCTTTGGTGGAATTCTTCGGGGAAGAGGAATTCCAGAAGCTGTGCAATCACGAGGCGGGGCACGCCCTGGTGGCGTTTCTGTTCAAGCGCCCGCTCGATTACGTGAAGATGGACAAGTCTAAGGAGCGCCCGGGCATCACGCATATCGCGGGGAGCGAGCTGGAAGGTGACGCGCACATCGCGATGGCAGGCCACCTGGCGGAATTCCTGATTCGTCACGATTTCAAGTGCGGTCTCGATACTGTGATGACGGAATTGCCGATGGAACTTTACAAGAGCGATGTGGACTACCAGCGGTTCCAGGCGGCATGCTATTATTTTCACCTGGCCGAAACAAGCGTCGTGGAGCAGGATTACAACATCTTGATGGCTTGCCGTAAGCAACTTTGCGAAATCGCCAAGGCGTTAAACGAGCGGGTATACTTGAGCCGCGAGGATATCGAGAATATTGTGAAGGACGGCGCTGTTTAGCGCACTACAAGCGAGGCGAGGGCGAGTTCCTGGGCGATGCGGGTGCTGCACATGCCGCTCTTGATTTCGTAGTCGAGGTCGGCGAGCCTGCGGATGACGCGGATGAGTAGCGGCCTGCCCCAGCGCTTGGCGCATTCGGGAGCCTTTCCCTTCACGTTGAAGATGAAGTCGTTCTTGCCCAGCGCGGCTGCGGCTTCTTTTGCCTGCATGCCCTTGGCGAGAAGCGTAGAGAAGTTCATGAGGTCTACCGCGTAGCGGTAAAGCGAGCCCACGATCTGGACGGCATTTACGCCGTTGTTGAGCATCTCGTTCAGCATGCGCGTGTACGTCTTGGCGTCGCGTAATCCGAAGGAGTCGTTGATTTCGTAGGCGACCATCTCGCGCTGCGGTACAATCATTTCGCGCACGAGATCTAGCGTAATCTTCTTGCAGTCGGGCGCAAAGAGCAAGACCTTCTCGATTTCTTCGCTCACGAGCTTGGTGTCGTTGCCGAGCGCCTCGGCCAGGTAGTTGCAGGCGTCGCGGTCGATGGCCCTGTTGAAGTGCGTGGGAATGGCGGCAGCTATCCACTCGGCCATCTTGTACTGCTTGGGGACTTCGTATTTTTCGACCTTGCCGACCTTGTTCAACGTCTTGTAGAGCTCGCCGCGGGCGTCGAGCTTCTCGAATTCCAGGAGGAGCTTGCATTGCGGGCCGTGGCTCAGCCACTTGGCGAGGCTCTTGGCGTCGTCGGCCTTGAGGGCGTCACCCTTGCGGACTACGACGACCTGTTCCGGCGTGAACATCGATACCGAGTCGCAGGCGGTAATCACCGCGTCGGCGATGGAGGGGATGTTCGTGTCCGTCGCGAAGAGGATTTGCTTCGCGAGAGGGTCGTCGCGCCTGTCACCGAGGGCATCGCACAGGAACTTCTCTATGCACTTGTCCTTGGTGAAGTTGTCTTCGCCGATGAGGGTGACAATCATGGGAACCGGCTTAGTTGAAGTCGATGACCTGGAACTTGTTCACGCCCTTCGGGGTGGTCACTTCGATGGTGTCGCCCTTCTTTTTGCCCATGAGGGCGGCGCCGATGGGGCTCTTGAAGCTGATTTTGCCGTTGAGGGCGTCGGCTTCTTCGGGGCTCACCAGCTGGTAAACGACGTTCTTCTTGGTCTTCGCGTTCACGAGCGACACCTTGGCGCCAAAACGGATGGAGTCGCAGTTCGGGTCGAACGCGACGACTTCGGCGCGGGCGAGCTGGTCTTGCAGCTTGGGCAGTTCGATGTTGTCGATGGAGGAAAGGCGTTCCTTCGCGGCATGGTATTCGGCGTTTTCACTCAAATCGCCCTGTGCACGGGCATCAACCAATTCCTGCAATACGCGCGGACGTTCCACATTTTTTAAATTTTCAAGGTCTTTGACGAGCTTGTCGTAAGCTTCTTGTGTAAACTTGATCTTTTCCATGCTCTACAAAGTACAAATTTTAACGAGGCTTCGCGGGCCCGTAATCGCGAAAGAACATCTTTTTAGGAGATAGTATGTACAATCTGCTGGATAAGGGCGGCGTATGTTCCCCCAAGGGGTTCACCGCTTCTGGAATTTGTGCTGGCATCAAGGCTAGCGGCAATGCCGACATGGCGCTCCTCAGGAGCGAGAAGGCTGCGCGCTGCTTCGCCGTTTTTACCACCAACAAGGTGAAGGCCGCCCCGGTATTGTACGACAAGGCTGCGCTTGAACACGCCCACTTTGCGACTGCGGTCGTGGTGAACAGCGGTAACGCGAACGCCTGCACCGGCGAACAGGGCTACAAGGATGCCGAACGCATGGCGACCCTCACGGAAGAGGCTTTGGGCCTTGCCCCGAAGAGCGTGCTCGTTTGCAGCACCGGCGTGATTGGCCACCTGATGCCGATGGACAAGATCGAGGCCGGCATCCCGAAACTCGTCGAGAAACTTCACGCCGACGCTTCCGAAGAATTCGGCCGCGCCATCCTCACCACAGACCTTGCCCTCAAGAGCCATGCCGTCGAAATCCAGACCGAGAAGGGCGTGGTGACGATTGGCGGCGCCTGCAAGGGTTCCGGCATGATCCACCCGAACATGGCGACGATGCTTGCCTTCATCACGACGGACATCGCGCTCCCCATCGACTTCTTCGCTGAATTCCGTGCCGACATCGCCGACTCGTTCAACGCGATTACGGTGGACGGCGACACCAGCACGAACGACACGTGCATCTTGCTTGCGAACGGCATGAGCGGACTCCGCTACGAAGACCTGAGCCTTAGCGAACAGGGCGAGTTCCGTGCGGCACTCATGCTCATTATGCAGAGCCTCGCAAAAGACATCGTACGCGATGGCGAAGGCGCTACCAAGCTTATCGAACTGCGCATCGAGAAGGCCGAAAGCCACGAAGAAGCGCTCCGCATGGCCCGCTTTATCGGTACGTCCAATCTCGCGAAGTGCGCCATGTTCGGTGAAGACCCGAACTGGGGACGTATCCTCAGCAGCGCGGGCTCCAGCGGTTGCAACATGGTGGCCGAACATACGGACCTGTACTTCGGTGACGTGAAGGTCTTGGAAGGCGGACGCCCCATCCAGCTCGACGAAGCCCAGACGGCGGCACTCCATGCCGTGGTGCGCCAGCGTGAGTACAAAGTAACGCTCGTGCTCAATATTGGCCAGGCATCCGCAAGCGCGTTTACCTGCGATCTGAGCTACGGCTACGTGAAGATTAACGCGGAATACACGACGTAATTTAGACGAAAGAACGCCCGTCACACAGTGACGGGCTACAGACGAGAGATTTTTCTTGATAATGCAAAAAAAATCGCTCCGGTTTTGCCGGAGCGATTTTTTCCTGTTTACTAACCACTGCTTACTAGTCCTTTAGGCAGCGGAGGCTGGCGCCGAATTCGGGATTGAACTTCTCGAACTTGGCAGTATTCTTGTCGGTGACGAACACGAGAACTTCGCCTTCGCTTGTCCAGAAGTAGGCCTTCTGGCCGGCGTCTTCGAGCTTGCGGTCTTTGAGCGGCACGTCGCTCTTGGCGAAGTGTGCGCCGCCGGCCTTGGCTGCAAAGCCGAATTCATCCTTGCCGTTGCCGTAGGCTGCTTTCCCCTTGATGGGGTCCCAGCCGTAAGCGGCCTTGAGCTTTATGCCGGGTTCTGCACCGGCGAAGTCAAGCAATGTCTGCCATTCGGCCTTGCTCGGCATGTGGAATCCTTCGAGGCATGCCTTCTGGGCGTTCTCGAAATCGTACAGACGGCCCCAGTGGTTGCACTGGTAGCACAGCGAACCCGCGGCAGTCGCGAAGTTGATGTTTTCGGCGGTCCAGAGCTGGGTGCCAACGCGGACCCATTCGTAGGCGTAGCCGTCGCGCGGGTCCTTGTAGCTGCCGCTCGTGGCCGGTTCGCCGGACTCGTCGAAGTATTCGCCGAATTCAACCTGCTTGTTCTGGTTGTAGTTCGCCTTGGAAGCTACCTTGCCGTTCTTGTGGTAACGCACCACCTGACCTTCGATGTAGCCGTCCACGTAGGGAATTTCGGACTGGGCGGTGCCATCTTCGTAGTACTCCTTGGTCAGGCCTTCGCGTCGGTCGTTCTTGTACGTGGTTTCGCGTTTGAGGGTCCCGTCTTGGTAGTATTCCTTTTCGAGACCTTCCTTTTTGTCTTTGACGTAGGTTGTTTCGAATCGGGTATTGCCGTTCGGGTACTTCTCGATACGGACGTCTTCACAGGCCGTAAGCGCAAACGCTGCTGCGACGGCCAACCCAATATATGCGTGTCTATAATGCATATCACCCTCCTTTATATGTAATATAACACAATTTGTGGCCTAAAGCCATAAAAAAGTGAAGAATCGTCTAAAACTCGATTTTTCCGGCAGTGGCGAGGAGCCCGATAATGTAGAGCATGCCGTCGTAGTAGCGCCAGAAACGGTACGGTACGGACAGTGCCGCGAGGTCTTTTACGAAGGGGACCATCAGCGGGTCGTCGTGGTCGAGCACCTGGGTGGCGGCAGCGTTCATGGCGATGATGCCCGGAGTGGCGTTGCGGCCCTGGTGCGGGTAGGGACTGCCGTCGGTCGCGTAGTCGGCGAGGTAGGGGCGACGGCTGTGGAAAAAGTTGAGCAGTCGCGTGCAGATTTCCTTTTCACATTCGTGACCGCGGAACAGCGAGTAGTCGACGCTCAGGTTCAAGGCCACGCGCCAGGCGTCGCCGCTGAAGCAGTTGCTCTCGGGGAACCAGGGCATGGACTTGGGAGTGCCGTCGTATTCGGAGTAGTCGCCGCACAGGCCCGTTACGGGATGCGCCGCCTTCTGGATGTACTCGAGGCTCCGGTCCAACACCTGCAACCAGCGGTTGTCGCCGGTGGCTTCGGCGTAGGCGCGGTAGAACGCGAACGTGTGGTAGCTCGGGTCGGTAAAGTCGTTGCCCAACACGGGAGAGAACTTGATGAGCATGCGCTCGTGGTCGATCATCGGGCCTACCAGCTCATTGACGGGCTTGTCCATCATGCAGTTGATGAGCTCGATGGCCTCTTGCTTGTAGTCGTCGCGGTCGAATTTCTTGGCGGCAATGAGGAGGGCTGCCGCGATGTATTCTTCGCCGTCGGGGGCGGCGCCGGGGTCCATCATGGAAAAGTCGGTAGTGGAAACCTGCCACGAGAAGAATCCCTGGTGGGGGCCGCTGTTGTTGCGCAGGTACTTCTTGGCGAAGTTCCAGAGCTTTTGGAACAGAACGTCGTGGCCGGTGAGGGCCGCGATAAACATGCCGTAGCTCATGCCCTCGGAACGGATGTCGTCGTGACCGATGTCGATGATGTAGCTCATGTCGTCGGAGGCGTCGAAACAGATCCTCTCGTCGATGGCGTCACCCTCGAATAGCTTGCTGAACGCGTTCTGGATAAGCTGGTCCGCAAAATTGGGGCCGTAGCCCACTTCTACAAAAAGGTCACGAGGAGAAAGGCACTGCATGTTTAGATTCCTTGAATGTTGTTCTTAAAATAAATTTTTTCGTATCTTTGTGTTGGAGGTTTCTATGGCAGACATGCTTATTATCGGTTATGGACCGGCTGGAGTGTCGGCTGCGCTGTATGCTTTGCGTGGCGGACTGGATGTTGTGATGGTCGGGAAGGATTCCGGGGCGCTCGAAAAGGCGCACATGATTGAAAATTACTACGGATTGGAAAAGCCCCTGTCCGGTGCCGACCTTTTTGCGGTCGGAAAGCGCCAGGCTGAGGCTCTCGGGGCAAAGATTGTCGATGACGAGGTGACCGACCTGTTTTTTGACGGCAAGGAATTCGTGGCGACCGGACTCAAGGGCGAGTACCGCGGCCGCGCGTGTATTATGGCGACGGGTTCTGCCCGCAAAAAACAGCCGCTTCCGAGGATGGCCGAACTGGAAGGCCATGGCGTAAGCTACTGCGCTATTTGCGATGCGTTCTTTTACCGCGGCAAGGATGTCGCGGTACTCGGTGCAGGCGAGTACGCGCTGCACGAATGCAACGAACTGGTGAACGTGGTGGGGAGCGTGACGCTCCTTACGAACGGTGCCGAACCGACGGCGGCTTTCCCCGAGAACGTGAAGATTGACAAGCGCCCGCTCAAGGCTTTGCTTGGCGAAGGCCAGCTTACCGGTGCGGTGTTCATGGACGAGACCGAGGTGAAACTCGACGGACTCTTTGTGGCGCTTGGTAGCGCTAGCGCCATGGACTTGGCCCGCAAGGCGGGAGCCGCTTTTGACGGCGGGAACGTTGTACTTGACAAGGGATTCATGACGACGGTGCCCGGGCTGTTTGCCGCGGGTGACTGCACGGGCGGGACATTGCAGGTGGCGGTTGCCGTGGGCGAGGGCGCGATTGCGGGCCTTGCCGCTATAAAGTACTTGCGGGAGACGCGGGCCTAGGGCAATGAAACGCCTCACGCTGCTCACGAACCCGGACCGGTGTAACTTGCGTTGCCCGCTGTGCTTTTTGAACCAGCGGGGACGAGCGTTCGGTATGGGCGAGATGCCTATCGAGGTGGCTCGTGCGGCCATTGAACGATTTGCGGGGGCAGATGTGCCTGCGCAGGAGCGGCTTCGCGAGGTTATCCCGAGTACGATGGGCGAGCCGTTACTTTATACGTACTTTGACGAGTTGCTGGAATTTTGCCGCACGCGCCATTTGCCGTTGAACTTGACGACAAACGGGACGTTCCCCGGCAAGTGGGGGACGGAGCAGGGCATGGAGCGCCTGATTGATGCCTGTAGCGACATCAAGGTGAGCTGCATGGCCTTTGATAGTGCGACATTTGACGAGATGATGCCGGGATTTTCCTTTGAGCGGTGGCGCGACAATGTGTGCCGCCTTGTCGGATTTGGCCGCGGTTCCGTGACGCTCCAGGTGACCGTACACAAGAAGCTTGTCGCGAAGGTTCCCGAAATTCTTGCATGGGCGGAGTCTATTGGCATTGCCCGCATCAAGTGGAACTTGCCGGTCTTTATTTCGGGCGGGCAGGAGTTGCGTACTCGCTATGGCGTTGACGCGGCGACGGTACGGGAACTGCGCGAATTCTTGTCGCCGCATGGGCGGTGCGAAGGGAGCCTATTCTTCGATGGCGTGGCTCAGGATGGGTGCACGATGTTCAAGGACGAAATCTGGATATTGCCCGATGGCTCAGAGGAGTTCTGCCCGAATCCGGAGAGGCGTTTCGGTGACAGGAACGCCGCGGGAGCCACGTGCGGCTCGTGCGTGCTCCTGAAGCCTATCGCTTGATTCTATATTGTATCCCATGAAGATTGTATTTATGGGAACGCCGGAATTCGCGGCATGCTTTTTGAAACATCTCAAGGAATCTGATTTTGCGGACGTGGTGGCCGTAGTGACGCAGCCCGACCGGCCCGCAGGGCGCGGGCGCGTGCTCACGCCCCCGCCAGTCAAGCAACTGGCGCTCGAATTCGGGCTCCCGGTGTTGCAGCCTACCGACTTGAAATCGCCCGAATTCGAGGGCGCCCTGCGCGTCTTTGACGCCGACCTCTTTGTTGTTGTCGCTTACTCCATCTTGCCGAAGAACATCCTCGCGGTCGCGAAGTTCGGCGCGGTGAACGTTCACGGGAGCCTCTTGCCCAAGTACCGCGGTGCCGCCCCGGTACAGCGTGCGATTGCCGACGGGCTCAAGGAAACGGGCGTGACGGTGTTCCGCCTTGACGAGAAGATGGACCATGGCCCGATTCTCGCGCAGAAGGTTGTCGCCATCGACCATCAGGATACGACGGCATCGCTCTTGGAAAAGATGGTGGCGCCCGGTTGCGAGGCGCTTGACGACGCGATTCACCAGTTGATGGAAGGCCGCGAGAAGGACCTGACGCAGGACCATGCGCAGGCTAGCGGTGCCCCGAAGCTGAAAAAGGAAGAAGGCCTGATAGACTTTAACTTGCCCGCGCAAGTGATTCATGACCGCATCCGTGCTTTTAATCCGTGGCCGGGCGGTTACGGAAAGCTGGGCGGCCGCATGGTGTACCTGCGCAAGACGGATACGCCCGAGAACGGCCCGAAACTTGCTCCGGGTGCGGTGGAATTCAAGGACAACCGCCTGTACGTAGGGACGGGCGAGGGCGTGCTTGAAATTATCGAGATTCAGGCCGAAGGCAAGAAACCGATGCCTGTCGCCGACTTTATGCGCGGAATCCAGAAGCGCGAAGGACTTTGCTTTTGCTAGATGATTCCCTGAAAGAGCGCATGGATGCGTACCGCGTTTTGCTGCTGTGGCAGGAAGACGGGTCGTTCATCAAGGAAAGCGGGCTTTCGCCTTTCGCGATGGAGCTTGCGCTCGGCGTGTGCCGTCGGCATCTCTACTTGCAGTATTTTATCAAGTCGCTCGTGAAGAAGAAACCGTCGGTAGAAGTCTCGACGATTCTTGAAATCGGGCTTTTCCAGATGTTCTTTACCGAGGTGCCGGACCATGCCGCCGTCGCGACCTCGGTGGATTTGGCGAAGGCGGCGAACCTTCACGAAGGTTCCGCGCGGCTGGTGAACGCCGTGCTGCATGCCGCGCGCAGGTCCGGCCCGCCGGTGCTCCCGCCACAGCGCTTGCGCCGCGTGTCCATCGAGAACTCGGTGCCCGAGTGGCTGGTACGCCGCTGGTTCGACGTCTATGGCGGCGACCGCGCCGAGGCGCTCGCGAAGGCAACGCTCGAACGCCCCGTGGAATGGCTCCGCGTGAACCTGCAGAAGTCTTCGGCCCCGGTGCTTGCGCAAAAGCTTGGGCTTACGGGTGCATCGATTCTCTATGACCGCTTTATCCAGGTTCCTGCCGACGCAAAGCTCAAGCCGATTCTGGAATCGCAGTCTTTCGCGAACGGCGAGTTCAGCCTGCAGAACCCCTCGGCGTACGAGGTGGTCAAGCTGCTGGATTTGAAGCCCGGCTTGAAGGTGTGGGATGCCTGCGCCGCGCCGGGCGGAAAGTCCGCGCTGATGGCCGAGATGGAACCGTCGCTCGACATCCTTGCAAGCGATGTCTCGGAATTCCGCGTGCAGAAGATGCACGATGTCGTTGACCGCCTTGGCCTCAAGAATGTTCACCTCGAATGCATCGACGTTCTTACCTGCAACGGGGACGTTGGGACTTTCGACAGGATTTTGCTCGACGTGCCGTGCAGCAACATGGGCGTCATCGCGAGGCGCCCGGAATCGGTGTACCGCCTCACTCCGGAATCCATCAAGGAACTTTCGGAGTTGCAGTACAAGTTGCTTGAATCCGCCGCGACAAGGCTTGCCGTGGGCGGCATTATCGTGTATGCCACGTGCAGTCCCGATCCGACCGAGACGACGCAGGTGGTGAACAGGTTCGTGAAGGAACATCCTGAGTTCGCAAGGCGCGGCGATGCCGTGTTGCCGGGCAATCTGGATGCGCGATTCGACGGCTTTTTTGCCCAGGCGCTGGAGTACAGAAAATGAAAAGATGGTTGCTGGCATTAGTCCTTTGCCTTTCGCCGGTGTTCGCGCAACATCCGGCGGATTCGGCGTTCTCGCACATTTACGTCTCCATCGAGGGCGGCGAACAATACCCCTTCGGTGACCTCATCGATGCGGTGGAGAATTCGTTCTACGGCGGTGTCGGCTTCAGGTATGCGTACCTGGAAAATATCGACGGGTTTATTTTGTTTGACTATTCGTACTTCAAGCCCGTTCCCGAGGGTGTCAAGATTTACGGGGCGCACCAGTTCAGCGGCAAGCTCGGTTTAGATTTCAAGTGGAAGGCGATTGCTCCGCTCGCCATTGGCGCCGGCTTCGTGTGCGACTGGGTGCGTGGCGATTACGACGAAGACAAGCTTGACGAAATCAGTTTCCACAACGATCTTGGCGGGACGCTTACGGACAACGAGACGGAATTCGGGTGGTTCGCGCGCCTGAACCTGCCGCTGATTCGCAAGGAAACGTACAATGTAGGCTTCAACGCTCTGTGGAAGGAACTCTGGACCTTGCCCAAACGCTCGGAGATGCTTTCGGTGGGCGTCTACGTTGAAAGGAGGATTTGGTAATGAAGTCCTTCGGAAAGATTGTGAAGTCTCTTGTAGCTCTTTGCTGTCTTGCTTCGGCGAGCGCCTTTGCCGCGGTGGATGCCGAGATGGAAGGCATGGAGGTGGACCAGCGCGACGACGGTACCTTCTTGGTGGGTAGCCCGACATTCTTCTACGACCGCATTCTCGGTGCGGGTGGTCTGCATTCCGAAAGCGAGATGTGGAGCCCCGAAAAGCTGAGGCAGCGCATGCTGCTCGACCGCATGTCCATTTTGCCGAGCTGGGACCCGATGGAGAGTTCCGTCTGGATAAAGTCCGGCAATGAACTCGGCGATATGATTTACCGTGATTTCATTACGGCGGAAAACCGCCCCACGAACAGGACGCCTATTCTGGAAGGCGGCTTCCGTACGCCTTCGTTCAAGGGCTTCTGGGTGACGGGCCGCGCGTTCCAGGATGACCATTTCACGACGTCAAATTTTTCGTACCGCAAGACTTTCGTGGACGATGATTTCGCCATCTTTGGCGAGAATGTCCCCATGTTCAGTACGATGTATGCGGGTTTCGGTTACGACGGGGACTCGTTTGACGCTTCGTTCCTTGCGGGCGAGGAGTACATCTGGATTTTCTCGGAGAGTTCGCACTGGATTCCAATCCATTACAAGCCCAGGATGGAAGCGCGCATAGACGCGGGCAATGTCGAGGCGACGCTTGCTTACGAAGACGCCGAATACCAGGACGATCGTAAAAAGGAAAGGGGCGCGAGGAAAGAACTGAACGGTTCTGTGTACTACCGCTGCGGAGAGGCTTGCCGCAAGGGAATGCTGCAGCTTTCAGCGGGCTTTGCGTTCAGGGCGGTGGACGACTCCGGTATGGTCTATACGCACCTCGAGGAAGACCGCGCGTTTTTGCCCTTCATGAACTTGCGCTTTGAACCGGCCAAGAATTTTGCGGTGGAGGCGATGTTCGCGGTGAATGAACGCGACTGGCTCGTGCAGGACAGCCTGGAATACAGGCCACCGGTGCCCAGGTACACGGGAATCACCGTGGGCTTCAAGAATATTTCGGGAACGCGCCTTAATCCGCTTGCCGACGGCGAGGAATACTTTGACGGCGATACGATTTCGCTCAAGGCCGACGGCCAGATGAACCTTGTGCAGGGATATGCCGCCTTCTCGGATACCATGGGCAATGTGGCCATGGGTGGTCGCGGTAGCCTGTGGGCGGAACACGGTGCCGAAACGTTCGACGTGGATAGCTATGTGGAAGACGCCCAGATGGTGTACCGCCATGGCGATGTCGCGCGCATCAACTCTTGGATCCGCGGCGTTACGGGCGAACTCTGGATTAGCACTTGGTACCGCGAGATGTTCTCGTTCAAGGCGCTGGGCGGGTTTGAACGCGTCGACGGCAACAGCAGCCGCTTCGAGGTGACTCCTGCAGAGTTCTTCACGTCGTTTTCGGCGGACTGGTTCTTGCGCAAGAGTTTCCGCATTTCGCAGTCGCTGCGTTACAGGAGCGATGCGCAGTGGAACTTGCGTAGTGCTGACCCGTTCGTGGTCAAGGGCGACTGGTATTGGGACGCAACGTTCGAACAGCAGTTCCCCAGGCAGGGACTGTACCTGACGGGTACGCTGCTGCATATTATCGGTTCCGAGACTATCGAGACTCCGAACGCTGCGGAAAACCGCTTGCGCTTTATTTGCAGCGTGAAGAAGATGTTCTAGGAAAGCCCGCGCTAGAGTCGCGGCTTTTAGGAAAGCGCCAACTCAAGCGCTTTAAGGCAGAAACTGCTTGCGAAAAAATCTGTGGCGCGGTTGCGCTCGACCCAGCGGGAATCTTCTTGCCCGCGCTTGGGTGATTTTGTGCGGAGCTTTACGTAAAGTACGTCGCATTCCATCTTGTGTACGGTGATGCTGTGCCGGAACTTGCCTGCGCTTTCGACGGATTGCACCGCGTCGGCGTCGACGTAGTTTTCGGCCTGTGCGGGGAGGCCCGCTGTCGCGTCCCGCGGTGATTCAAAGTGCGGGAGCGTGAACTGGTTCTTGAAGAATTTTTGGCCGCCGTGGACTGCGAGAATCTTGTGGTCCATGCTTTCGATGACGAGGACGGTGCCGTGCCAGTCCTTTTGCACGTGCTTTTTGGCGGGCGGGAATTCTGCGGTGCGGTTCTCCTGGGCGGCGCGGCAGGCAGCGCGTAGCGGGCAGGTAGCGCATTCGGGATTCCTGACCTTGCATACGGTGCGGCCCAGTTCCATTAGGGCTTCGTTATGCATGTAGGCCTTGGGCGAGTCCGCCATTTCGCGGGCGTAGTTCCAGTAGATTTCGGAGGGGTTCTTGCCCGCGGAGCCCTTGTCGGTCGGCAAAAAGTCGAGCGCATACAGGCGCGAGAATATCCGCACCAGGTTCCCGTCCAAGATAGCTTCGCGCTGGTGGTAGGCGAGGCTTAAGATGGCTCCGGCGGTGTACGCGCCGATTCCCGGCAGGGCTTCGAGTTCCTTGCGGGTCTGCGGAAATTTTGGGATGCCGTTTTTGGAAGTACCGTTTTCGGCGATGATTTTTGCCGTTTTGAGGATGTTCCTGGCGCGGCTGTAGTAGCCTAGCCCTTGCCAGTACTTGAAGACTTCCTCTTCACTTGCCTTGGCGAGCGTGGCTATGTCGGGAAAGCGCTTCATCCATTTCACGAAATAGTCGCGCACGGTCGAAACCTGCGTCTGCTGCAGCATGGTCTCGCTGATCCAAACCGCGTACGGGTCCCGCAGGGCGTCCAGGTCGATAGGCCGCCACGGCAATTCCGCCGCGTTCTTCTTGAACCAATCGCGTAGTAACTTTAATGTGCCTTTGTCCATGCTTAATTGCAGGAACCGTACCTTCCGATGGAGGTTATGTTGAACTCCGCTTTTTCACGGTCCTTTCCTCTCCAGGCAATTCTAATAATTTTCAATTGAGCGAGGACGTCGTAAAGGTCGACAAAAGCATACTTTCCTCCCATTTCCTGTTTAAAATCTTCCCAGAAAATGTCGGCTACGGTTTTTGATGCATCGAGGCGAACGATATAGTTGTCGATGCCTCCGGTTAACGATTCGTCTGCGGGAACAATTTCTATAATCGGAGCGATTTCGGAAACCTGGTAGGTGATGCAGATTCCTCCCCAGTCGATCACGTTTGCGCCATAGGAATCTCCATTGGCCACATCTAGGAACAATCCTGCATAACCGGGACCGCTCATGGTTCCTGAGCCAAGCGTCACGGCACCGCAGATTCCGTCGCAGTATTCGAAGATCGGATCGAATAAGACGAACTCGGATATTCCTCCATCAACGTTGTCGGTATAAGAATTCCATTCTGTGATATTTGTATTACCGTCATAAAGAGGGAAGCTGACGATGTAGTTATGCTCGGGACCGCACCAGAAGTCTCCGCACCGCTGGGGACTGCTGCTAGACGAGATGAGCGTGAAAAAGTTGCTTGATGAACTGGATGGTTGCTTGGCAGAAGAGCTTGATGTCTTCGTGATAGATGAACTGGAAAGTTGCTTGCTGGACGAACTGGATTTGGGCGTGCTGCTAGAAGAAAGTCCCTGTGGGGTGTAGTCCTTGCAACTCTTGAGCTCCGGGTGATTGACCCATGTGTAATCCATTAGGAACGCTGTAAATTCGCAAGCATAAATGGATTCTTCGGAAACAACGTAGAGCACGGTTCCGTACCTACTTGAGTTGCATTCAAGATTCTTCAAATCAGAATGGAGCGTTTCGCAATCGTTGGGGATGTCTTTTTCCTTGCTGCTGGAACTGTATTTTTCAGAGGACGAAGAAGAGCTTCGGGCGATTTTTTTGTAATCGTTGCACTTGCTCATGTTGTAGTACGGATTCCAGTTGCCATTGCCACTGAAAGCGTCCATTTCACAAACATAGATGGTCCTGTCCATCCTGCTGAACAAGGTTTTTCCTTCGTTGTCTCTGTCACAGGATAAATACGGATAGCTTTCGTAGAAATCGCAATCGTCCGGGCCATCGCTTCCGCTTTTGTTCCGGTCGTTATGGCCTGAATCCTCGTCGTATTCTCCCATCGCGTCGCAATCGACCGTAAAGCATGATAATGCGGACATGTCGTTTTCAGCAACGCAGCCGAAGAACATCGCGGAAGACAGGAGCGCCAGGCACGCGCCATGTCCAATCAAGAAGGAATTCATTTTTTTGAAATTCATAGTTGCCCCTCTTTCCTTCTTTTAGAATGTGAAGAATATGCCTATGCGCGGTACAATGTTTATGCCCGATACAAAATAGAGGATGGGACTGACCTCGTCGTCGCCGCCATCTTCAAAGTCGTCATAGTCGCCATGGTCGTCGTAACCGCCAATGCTGCTGAGGGCGGAAAGTCCCTGGGACATTTCTGTTTTTGAGAGCAAAACGCCTCCGCCGATCATGTTGGAGGAAATGTCGACGCCGGCCATAAATCCGAAGTGGTCAGAGACCTGGTAAGCCATAATCAAGTCGCCGCCGAGGATGAAGTCGAGAGAATGCATGGTGTGCGTTATCGTATAGTCCAATCCTAAGTCGTCGAAGTCCATGCTGAAATCCATGTCGATGCCGTCCATGTCGTCGAACATCTTACTCATATCTTCCTTGAATTCTGCTTGCAGCATCTTGTAGTCGAAACCGAAGAATATGTGGATGGCCAACATGAATCTCTCCCTAACGGGTGCCACGCCAAAACCGAATTTTAGGTTGACGTCCAAACCGTTGTAATCGAGGTTCTTGCTTCCGCCGCCATCCCATTCGGACATGATGTAATTAAAGCCGATTCCTCCGACAGATGAATATAAGCCGTCATCTATGCGGATGCGGTTCCAGCTCCCGCCTACGCCGAAATGGCTCGCGTCGACCTTGAAGTGGTCTTTCTTGAAATCGTAGGTTTCGGATTCAATGGGGATGGAAACATGGAGGCTGTGCAGGATTTTGGACTTCTTTTCTTTTTCCGGTTCATCCTCCGCTTCTTCAGGGGCCTGGGCAGTTTTCTTCTTTTTCTTCACCGTAGGCTCGGCATTGGCACTATCGCCATTAGCGCAGGCACATTCCTTGTTTTCGCAAGGGGCGTAGCCATAATACCCGAAAAATCCTTGGGGCGGTTTCCCGTAACCTTGGACGTATGTTTCGCGTGGCGTCTCGTTGGCTTGGACGGGGGCTGGCTTGACCGGGGTCGGTTCGGGGGTGAATACAGGTTTTTCGGCGCTTTGTGTAGCCGCGGTGCTGTCGGCTTGGATTGCCTTTGCCGGTTGAGCGGGTGCTGCCGCAGGTTGTGCGGGTGCCGCGGCAGGTTGCACGGGGGCAGGAGCGGGTGCTGCAGGCTCGGTAGCCGGTGCTACTGTGGGAGCGGGCTGCGCTTCGGCTGCGGGAGCAGGTTGCTCAATAGCTTGTGTGGGCTGTACCGCTTGTGGCGCGGGCTGCTCGGGTACCTCTGCGGGCTGTGTGGCTTGCGGAGCTGGTGCCGGTGCTGGAGTTGACGCAGGTGCCGGGGCGGCTGCAGGAGCGGGTTGCTCAGCGGCCTGTACGGGTTGCGCGGGAGCCTGGGCGGAAGGAACTTCCTGCCCAAACGCGAAAACGCCCGTTAACGCGAGGAAGGCAACGGACACGTAAAAAGGAAATTTTCTCGTCTTCATAAAGACTAATATAAGCAAATTGCTCGGAATAAGCCCAAAAAACGCAGTTGCGTTTATTCCAAGTTAAAAACGTTTATTTTGGTGAAAAAAGAGGGAAAAAGTCTCTTTTACAGCCCGTAAGCTTCGCGCTTGAGTTCCCGGAAGTACTCGAACTGCGCCTTGGTAGAGTTCTGCATGGTGTACTTGAGGGTACGTTCGTGTGCAGTCTCGCGCATTTTCGCGTAGGTTTCGGGCTCTTCGAGGAACAGCTTGCGGCATTCTTCCATCGCCTTGAGCCAAGCTTCTTCGTCGATAGGGAGGATGCGTCCTGCGGCATCGTCCATCACGATATCGTGCGGGCCGCCGTAGTCGCTCACGAGCGCGGGCGTGCCGGTGGACATGGCTTCTACGACCACGTTCCCGAAGGTGTCCGTGACGCTCGGGAACAGGAAAAAGTCGGAATCGGCGTAAAGGCTCGCGAGAGTCTCGCCGCCCTGTTCGCCTGCAAAATGGACGCTGTTGTCGCCTTCGTAGAACTTCTTGATTTCTTCGAGGTACCAGCCGTAACCCACGTACATGAGTTCCACGTCGTCGTGCTTGGCGGCGAATTTTTTCCAGACGCTGTTCAGGAATTCCAGGTTCTTTTCCTTGGAAATGCGGCCGATGAACGAGAAACGTACCTTGCGTGCGGTACTCGTTTGCGCCATTTCGGAGGTGCCGTTGTACTTTTCCCATACGCCCTTGCCGCGCAGGTCGGGCGAGAACTTTTCGAGCGGGAGTCCGCGGGGCAAGATTTTCACCTTGCCTTCGGGAATCTTCAGTTGCGAGGTGAGGATATCCGCATAGTCCTTGCAGGGGCTCACCACGGGCTTCGTCATGCCGTAGAATATCTTCATGAGCCATAGCACAAAGTGGTACATCCACTTCGCCTTCACGAGCGTGCGCGTGTAGGTGGGCACGTCGGTGCGGTAATGGCTAAAGACCTTGATTCCTGCGACCTTCGCGCAAAAGCACACGAGCCAGGCGCCTGGGCTCGGCGTCTCGAATTCGATGAGGTCGACGGGGTAGCGCTTGAGCAGCCTGAGGACCGGGCCCACGCGCGGAATGGCCAGTTCGCTGTTCGCGTATCCGAGCTGTTCCATGCTGAATAGCCGCGGAAGCAGGATGCAGTAGCTGTTCTCCACTACGCCGCAGGGGCGCGTGTTGAACGCGTTGCCGGCGAGGAATGCCTTCATGCCGTGGGCGCGCATGTACGGAATCACGTTCCTCAGGTTGTTCGCGATGCCGTTAGTCTCGTCCAGGTTGTCGGAATAGAAGAGGATGCGCACGTCGTCGGCGGGGCGCTTGCGGCGTTCCTTCTTCAGGTAGCTGCGGAGCTTCAGGAGCTTGGGCAGGTTCGCGATCAACGAACCGAAAACGATAGGCGGAATCATGCCCGTGCGCAAGTTTCCTGGGGGCTGGTGCTTGAAACTGGACATTTTGCGGAAGGTGCTCGTGACCTTGCGCCCGAATATGGCGGGGCGGCTGTCCAGTGCGTCGGTAGCCTTAAGCTTTGTTGAACCTGACGCAGTCTTCATACTTCACTCCTTTGCCACCGAAAAGGTCTAGGGCCGATCCGATGGTGAGGTCTATCTTTCCGTTAGAAATTTTCTTGCAGTGCTCGAGGTCCTTGAGCGACTTGGCGCCGCCCGCGTAGGTGCAGGGGATGGGGCTGTATTCGGCGAGGAACATGATGAGTTCGTCGTCCATGCCCTGCTGCTTGCCTTCCACGTCGGCGGCGTGGATCAGGAACTCGTCGCAGTACCGCGAGAGGTCTTCGAGCGTCTCGGCGGTAATCTCGATATCGATGAGGGTCTGCCAGCGGTTTGTCGCGATTTTCCAGCGCGGATTCGCGTCTTCGGGGTCGCTCACGCGCTTGCAGCTCAGGTCGAGCACCAGCCTTTCTTTGCCCACCGTTTGCGATAGGCGTTCCAGGCGTTCGCGGTCCAGCTTTCCGTCCGGGAAAATCCAGCTCGTGACAATCACGTGTGAAGCGCCCGCATTCAGGTATTCGAGGGCGTTGTCCGCGGTAATGCCGCCACCCACCTGGAGACCGCCAGGGTAGGCTGCGAGGGCTGCCTTGGCCGCGTCTACGTTACCCTTGCCGAGCATAATCACGTGCCCGCCGCGGACAGAGTCTTTCTTGTAGAGCTCCGCGAACCAAGCGGGGGAGCGGTCCGTCTCGAAATTCGTCTTGAGGCCTGCTCCGCTATCGGAGAGCGAGCTCCCGACAATCTGTTTTACGCGACCGTCGTGCAGGTCTATGCAGGGGCGAAACTTGGTCATCAGTCCTTGACTCCTGTTACGGCCCAGTCAATCTTCTTGCCGTTGTTTCCGTCGCTGCGCCCGCGGTAGAACAGTACTTCTCCGCCGGCGGCAATCTTCATGGCCTTCTTGGCGAACCATCCGTCCACCTTGTCGAGCAGGGAGGCCTTTTGCAGGGGCTTGTTCGCGGCGAACTGGAGCGCCGGGGCGCTGTCGCCGAAATTGAACGTGAGCGAGCCCTTGGGGAACTTCTTGCCGCTGTAGCCGGAATCGCCGTCCTTGACCTGCGTGGGCATGGCGACCTTGGTGGCTCCGGCGTTGTTGTAGATGGCGTAGCCGAAAATCTTGCCGTCTTCGGTGAGCGAGACGCGCCCTGCGTAGAGGGGCTCCCTGGCGTTCGTGCTAAAGTTGACGGAGCGGCTTGCCATTTCGGTAGCCTGGGCCGTTTGCCAGGTCTGGTCCATGTAGGCGTAGCCCTTTACGCTGAGCGTGTCGTCGTTGTAGGCAATTTTGCCCGAGACGCGCCCGTAGGGAATATGGATGTACTGCCCGAATTTCTGCTTGCCAATAGCCCAGACGCCGTCGCCCGGGACCTTGCCCTGCACGGCGCTTTCGAAGGTGACATCCAAAAAGAACTTTCCGTCTTTCTCGGTGCTGAACAGCACGCGGTGACCCTTGCCCGGCTTGTTCCCCAGTATGTATTCACCGCTCTTGATGATAATCGTGGATTTTGCCTTGTCGGCCTGCATGCGTTCGGGCGGGTACTGACGGCCCACGGTATGCGTTTTCCCCTTGAAGTTCCAGAATCCGAGATCGCAACCGAGTTTTTTGCCGGAACCGGGGATGTAGAGCGTGGAAAAATTGATGAAGGCGCGGGTGCCGTTGTCGAATACGAACTGGTAGCTCCAGGTTTCGTTGAATTCCTTGGTGGTGTTCGCGTGAGGCATGAAATCGCCTGCGGTAAGCGCCCTTTCGGCACCTTTCGGGGGAACGACGTCGACAGCGAGGGCGGAACTCGCGAGGAGCCCGGCCAAAACGATAATTGTGGCAAACATCCGTTCCCTAAACATCATAATACAAAGATAAAAAAACAATCCCTTGCGGGATTGCTCTTTATCGGTGAAAATGACTTATAGTCTCAAATCTTTGCCCATGCCGTTCATCAGCTCGGTTCTGCGCCGCACGACCATTTCGTTGAACAGGTCGGTAAGGCAGTCCTCGATGGTAATCATGGGTTTCCATCCGAGCGCGGTAATCTTGGCCGGGTCGCCAATCAGCAGGGGAATGTCGTTGCTGCGTTCGTAAGCCGGGTCTACACGGAAATCCACGCTCACGCCAGCAATATCCACGAGCATCTCGACGAGTTCGCGGAAGGTATACGACTTTCCACAGCAAATGTTGTAGACTTCGCCCGAGGGGGCCGTATTCAGAATCTGGATCAGGGCGCGGGCCACGTCACGGACGTCCACCACGTCGCGGCTCACGTCCAGGCTTCCGGAATAGACGACCGGTTCGGCACCGTAGTGCTTGATTTTGACGAGCTGGTGCGTGATGGAGGGAAGCACGAAGCGGCGGCTGTGATGCGGGCCGGTAAAATGGAAGGGACGGGCGAATACGATGTGGAGCCCGTGCGCGTTGCGGAACTGGTTGCCGAGCAACTCCATGCAGGCCTTGGAGGTGGCGTAGGGAGTGAGCGGGTTGGGCAGGTCGCTTTCTTTGTGCAGACAAGTTAACTGCTGTTCCGTGCGTCCGTAAATTTCGCTACTGCTCAGCAAGAGAATCTTGGCCTTGGGACAAACCTGCCTGGCGGCTTCGAGGAAGGTTTGTGTGCCGAGCAGGTTGATGTTCAGCGTTTCGTACGGCTTCTTGTAGCTGAGGCCCACGGAAGACTGGCTCGCCAGATGGTAGATGTGCGTGGGCTGCACCTTCTGCAGCACTTCGTACACGTCCTTGAAGTTGAGAAGGTTCCCGTTGAGGTATTCGACGCCTTCGCTTTTTTGCCATGGCTGCGGCTGCTCGTCGCTAAAGCTGAACAGCTCGTGGTTCGTTCCCCTGAGGGTCGAGAGAAGGTGGAACCCGAGTGCTCCTGTACCGCCTGTAACTAGTATGCTCATATCTTTATCCCTAGTTAAATCCTAATTCACCTAATTGCTTCCCAAGCCTTTGCAATAACATCCTTGTCAACGTTCACGACCTTCTTCACCTCGCCAATCTTGGTGGGCAGAATATAGACGCGAGCGCCCTTTTCGGCCTTCTTGTCGACAGCCATGGCTTCCCATGCCTTTTCCTTGTCCACGTTGAAGGTCTTAACGAATCCGAGTGCGTCGAGGAGCGCGTTCTGGCGCTTTTCGGCGGCTTCGTCGAGCATGCCGAGCAATACGGCGGCCCGTGCGGCAACGCGCATGCCGAGCGAGACGGCAATGCCGTGGCTGAACATCTCGTAGTTCGTGAGTTTCTCGATGGCGTGCCCGAAGGTATGCCCGTAGTTGAGGATGGCGCGGAGTCCCGATTCCTTCTCGTCAATGCCAACGACCTCGGCCTTGATTTCGCAGCTGCGGAAAATCAGGTGGCGCAGCGTCTCGTCATCGTGGCGCTTGATGCCGTCGATATGCTGTTCCAGGTAGCTGAAGAAATTCTCGTCGTAGATGACGCCGTACTTCACGATTTCGGCGAGGCCCGCGAGGTATTCGTTCTCGGGGAGCGTGCGGAGCGTGGCCAGATCGCAGACTACGGCCTGCGGCTGGTAGAAGGCGCCAATCATGTTCTTGCCTTCGGGATGGTTCACCGCGACCTTGCCGCCCACGGAGCTGTCCACCATGGAAAGGAGCGTCGTGGGGAACTGGATGAACGGGATGCCGCGCTGGTAGGTGGCGGCCCCGAAGCCTGCCATGTCGCCAACGACGCCACCGCTGAACTGCAACAGGCAGCTCTTGCGGGTGTAGCCGCGGTGAAGCATAAAGCTGAAAAGCTGGTTCAGGTTGTGCAACGTCTTGTTGCGCTCCCCGGCCTGGAACCTGAATATCGGGCAACGGCCCGCCTGGCCGCGGAGTTCGCGGAGCATCTCGTTTTGCGCCTTGGCGATAGTCGTGTCGGTGCAAACCAGGAATTCGTAGTTCGGCGAAAGACGGAGACCTTCCAGCAGGCATGCCGCGTCGGGCGTGATGTTCTTGCCGATAAAGATGGGGTAGCGTCCGCCGCTGCTGGGGCGCACGTCCAGGGCGTGGCTCTTCCAGAACTGCAGCATGTGCATAATGCGTTCAATGACGTGCGTCTCGGTCGCGTCGTTCGTGCTTTCGACGCTAAAGTCAGCCTGCGCGTAAATAGGCTCGCGTTCCTTGAGCATCGTCTTGATCTTGGCGAGACGTTCCTCGTCGCTGAGGTTCGCGAGCAGCGGGCGGGTGTTCTTGCGCCCGATGCGTTCGGAAAGGATTTCGGGGCTTGCCCACAGGCGGATGATGGTACCGGATTCGCGGATGACCTTGAGGTTCTCGGGCTGGTTCAGCGCACCGCCACCGAGCGAGACGACTTGCGGAGCCTCGTTCCTCGCAATTTCGGCAATGATGTCGCGTTCCATTTGGCGGAAGGCTGCTTCGCCGTCCTGTGCAAAAATGTCTGTAATGCTCTTGCCTGCGCGTTCGACGATTACGGCGTCGGTATCCACGAACGTACGGCCCAAGCGTTCCGCCAGGGCCCTGCCGGTACGGCTCTTGCCGCTTGCCATGAATCCCGTGAAAAAGATATGTTGCTTCATACTAGCCCTGCATTCCTTTGCGCATAACCGCAGTCAATTCTTCGTTCGTGTGTCCGGCGACTTCTGCCGGGAACCACTTCTTGAAACTCTCGAGCCCCTGGTGCACGAGCATGCCTTCGCCGGTGACGACGGTGCATCCCTTCTCTTTTGCCATCTGCAAGAGTTTTGTCATGGGCGGGGCGTACACGATGTCGCATACGGCCTGGCCTGCATGCAGGCATTCCGCGGGGAGCGGGCTTTCGTTTTCGTTTGGGGTCATGCCTACGGAAGTGGCGTTGATGATGATGTCGAAACAGGCGGAGATGCTTGCGAAGTCGGCGAATGTCGAGACCGCGACTCCGGCGCCATTGAATGCGGTGTTCAGGCCGTCGGCGAGCGCCTGGCCCTTTTCCTTGCTCCTGCACACGATGGTTAGCTTGTTCCCCTGTTCCACGAGCGTGAACGCGATGGCCTTTGCCGCACCGCCGTTGCCGAGCAGCGCAATCTTCTTGCCCTTGGCGTCGACTCCGTGCTCCTCGAGGTTGCGGATGCATCCGTAGGGGTCAGTCGTCGTGCCGCAGAGCGTGCCGCCGGCAATGCCGTCTTTCCAGTAGAGCGTATTCACGCTGCCCGTGAACTTGCTGATATCGCTAAGCTCGTCGACCAGGCGCGGAGTCCCGTCGCCTTCCATGAATTCCGTCTTGTAGGGGATGGTGACGTTTGCACCGCGGAACTTCATGGCCCTGAAACCGCGAACGGCTTCCGCGAAGTTTTCCGGTTCGGGAGCAAAGGGCAGATAACGAGCGTTAATCTTGAGAAAGTCGAAGAGGGCGTTGTGCATGGCGGGCGATTTGCTGTGCGCCACGGGGTGCCCAAAGATACAGAGAGACTCTGTTTTTCCGTCTATACGGTTCAATTTTATCCTCTTTTGTCCGCCCACCTGGGGCTGAACTCTAAAATATCCACTAAAAAGATATAAAACTACGGTTGAACAAATTGCTGTTGCGCGTGAGCCCTAGTCGCATTCCGCCTCGATTCTGTCGAGATGCTTGTTCAGGGCGTTCTCGAATTCCTTTGCGTATTTTTCGGCGTTTTGTTTTTCTTCGGCCAGGTAGGTGGAATCCACCTTGACGTGGTTGGGGACTCCATCATCGCACGCTCCGGCATTGTCAATCTTTTCGAAAATCTGGGGGTAGGTGCTTGTGTAGTAAGTCGAATCTCCGGGAATGTAGTCGTCCGCGTTGTAGCAGGGGCTTATCCCGTATTCGGTTGCCGAATGCGTCGCAAAGAAGAAGTTGTCCTTGACGGTCTGGAGACAGCTTTTGCGGCTTTCGGGGAAGTATTTCGCTTCGGGGCTGTCGAGAATGGTCTTGGCCCTGTTGTTGACCAATTTGTCTGCGTCTTTCCAGCCGCTCTTTTTTTCGCCGGTGAGCGTTTGGCAGTATTGCTTGGTGGTGACGCAGGGATCCTTGGTGGGTTCGTACTGCTTTACGGCAGCAATGACGGAATCTGCGTTGATGAAATCTTTCCTGGTAAAGGATTCCGGCTTGGAGTTGGAACCCGAAGGGTCGCCGGAACTGGAAGAATCGGTTTGGCTGGGGCTGCTTGTAGAATCGTCGGTGCCGGTACTGCTATCGTCGCTGCAGGCCGTCCACATGACGGCTACAATGCCAAGTAAAATTTTACCGAGGTGGTTTCGGAACAAAGCCATATTTTCTCCTCTTATAAAACGGATGCTTCTTTCTCTAAATATATGTGCGCGATATAGCGTGCGCAAGTAAAAATTCCGTATTATTTCGTATATTTTCGGGGGAGCTCGTTATGAAAAAAATTGTTACAGCATGTGTTTGCGCCCTATCTCTGTTTGCTTGCGGAACAAGCGAGAAACAGGAAGAACCGCGGAATGAAAATCCCGGCGCCCAGGCGGTGCAGGCCCCCGCAAAGGCCACGATGACGGAATCGCAGGTTTTCGCCTATATCCTGGGCCAGGAGTACGGCCTGCCGCCGTACCTCAATATGCCCCCGCGCATCGGCGAAATGCTCGACCTCGACGCCATGGTGCAGGGGGTTGTCGACAACGAGAATTTCCTCTCGAAACCCGGCTGGGAACTCCAGGTGTCGCCCGACGAGCAGAAGTCGCTCGAGGCCCGCTATGAGCAGGTGGCCAAGGACCGCGAGGCGCTGGGGGAGAATGCCCGTCCTGTCGTTCTTGCGGGCCCGATTACGGGCGGGAAGGTCGTCCTTACCGATACGACCGCCCCGATAATCAAGTATTCCTATTTGCAGGGGGTCCAGATTGACCTCGAGTTTGCCGGGATGAAGAAGGCTTTCGACGAACCGTTCGAGACGCATTACTTCATTATGGGACTTCGTGAGAGCGTCATGGGCGCGATTGACCCGTCGTTCAAGAAGTCGGTCTCGGATGCCACGCTCAAGGCGGTAAATGCCCGGTTTGTGGAGCGCATGGAGAAAATACGCAAGGAACAGCGCGGGCAGTGATTGTATGGGCGCCGCCGGCGTACTATTTTTTCTACCTTTACGCCGTAAAAAATTTCAAAGGATACCACAATGGATATTCCCGAATCTTCGAATTTCGTACAGGACATCATCGTCAACGACCTTAAGACGGGCAAGCGCACCAAGGTGCATACCCGTTTCCCGCCGGAGCCGAACGGCTACATCCACATCGGCCATGCGAAGTCCATCTGCCTGAACTTCGGTACGGCAAACAAGTACAAGGACTTTGGCGGCATCACGAACCTCCGCTTCGACGACACGAACCCCACCAAGGAAGACGTGGAATACGTCGATTCCATCCGCGAAGACGTGAAGTGGCTCGGTTTTGAATGGAAGGGTGGCGAATACTTCGCTAGCGACTACTACGACCAGATTTACGCCTTTGCCGAAAAGCTCATTGAGATGGGCAAGGCCTACGTGGAAGACCTGACTCGCGACGAGATGCAGGAATACCGCGGCAACGACGCCGGCAAGCCGAGCCGTCCGAGCCCCTACCGCGATCGCAGCGTCGAAGAGAACATGAAACTCTTCCGCGAGATGCGCGACGGCAAGTACGCCGATGGCGAGAAGTGCCTCCGTGCGAAGGTGGACCTCGCGAGCCCGAACATGAACATGCGCGATCCGGTCATCTACCGCATCAAGCATTGCACGCACCACCGCACTGGCGACAAGTGGTGCATCTACCCGATGTACGACTTTGCGCACCCGCTCAGCGACTGGATCGAGGGCATCACGCACTCCATCTGTACGCTGGAATTCGAGGCGCACCGCCCGCTGTACGACTGGTTCCTGATTGAACTCGGTCTCGACAACCGTCCGCAGCAGATTGAATTTGCCCGCCTGAACCTGACCTACACCATGATGAGCAAGCGCAAACTCCTTGAACTGGTGGAGACGAAGGCCGTGATGGGCTGGAACGACCCGCGTATGCCCACAGTCTGTGGTTACCGCCGCCGTGGCTTTACCCCGAGTTCCATCCGCGAGTTCTGCGACCGCATCGGCGTTTCCAAGGCCGACTCCATGGTCGACGTGAACCTGTTGTACTTCTGCATCCGCGAAGAGCTGAACAAGACGGCGAACCGCGTGATGGCCGTGATCGACCCGGTGAAACTCGTGATTGACAACTGGGAAGACGGCAAGGTCGAGATGATCGAAGTCGAGAACAACCCGAACGACGAAACCGCCGGCAAGCGCCAGGTTCCGTTCGGCAAGGAACTCTACATCGAAGCCGACGACTTCATGGAAGAACCGCCCAAGAAGTACTTCCGCCTGAAGCCGGATGGAGAAGTCCGCCTGAAAGGCGCCTACTTCGTGACCTGCAAGAGCGTCGAAAAGGACGCAAACGGCAAGGTGACGGTGATTCACTGCGAATACGACCCGCAGAGCAAGGGTGGCGAGACTCCCGATGGCCGCAAGGTCAAGGGCACCATCCACTGGGTTTCTGCGGCACACGCCGTGGACGCCGAAGTGCGCCTCATCAATAACTTGTTCACGCTCGAAGATCCGGCTGCGGTTCCCGAGGGCGAAGACTGGCACGACTACCTGAACCCGGATTCCATGGTCATCAAACAGGCCAAGGTGGAACCGAGCCTCGCCGACGCCAAGCTCGAAGACCGTTTCCAGTTCATGCGCCAGGGCTACTTCTGCCTCGACAGCGAAGATTCCAAGCCGGGCCACTTGGTGTTCAACCGCACCGTGGATCTGAAGGATAGCTTCGCCAAGCAAGTGAATAAATAATTCGAATTATAACGCATCGCGATACGGCGTTGCTCGCCCTCTCACGTACGCTTAGTACGCTACGAGGGCTCGCGCCTTGTCTCGCTCGGTTCTAATTCGAATTATGATCAGGTTGTTTGCTGTAAAGTGTTAAAACTTCGCAAGACTGCATTTGATAAATAATGCGCTCCGATGATTTCGGGGCGTTTTTTTTTGCGTCAAGACAGATATTTCCTGATTCATAAAAAATATTGATTGAAATCTAAGAAATTATGTATTTGAATTTATGAATTGGCATAAATATATTTTGCTTCGAATCAGGTAGCATGTGCTACCCCCTAATTAAGAGGCTATTCAAAATGAAAATGCTAACGAAAATATCAACAATGGTCGCTTTCGCCTGTGTATGCTCGGCCATGGCGGCTGTTCAAACTAACGACGCGAAAAAGCTGTCGCGCGACAAGCATGGCTCCTATTCCAGGCTTATGCGCGTCACCATGAAGGATGGCGCTACGGAAGAGTTCCTGATGGAATCCGTCAAGAACCTCACTTTCGCGGCTAATCCCAACGACAGTTCCGATATAGACGAGAAGCCTCCGGTTGAGGATCCGGAACTGCCTGACGAACCCGACAGAACGCCGGAGGCTCGCTCGATGAGCTCCTCTGCAACGGAGTCGAGTTCTTCGGACAAGATCGATCCTGAGGTAAAGTCTTCCGACAGCAAGTCTTCCAGTTCTTCTGAGGAACAGCCCAGTTCCTCCGCGAAGTCTTCCGACAGCAAATCTTCGGACAAGTCTTCCAGCTCTTCTGTAAAGCAGTCGAGCTCTTCGGAAGCGACGACCGGAATCCCGACTATCGATTACGCTGGTACAAGGATTATGTGGACTCCCAAGAAGCAGACTTTGTCGGTGTTCTCGCGACAGGCTGGAAATGCCAAATTCACCCTGTTCGATGCCCAGGGCGTGACTGTGGGTAGCGGAAACGTGTATGTCTCCAGGGGCTCGACATCGCTTTCGCTTGAATACCTGAATTTGCCCAAGGGAACCTTTGTAATGAGCTTTGAAATCGGCAACACTAAAATTCAGCAGAAGATTTCTGTTACAGGAAAGTAGGGAGGTAAACCATGAATTATCGCGTAATTACATCTGCCGTGCTGGCGACCTCGCTTACTGCCTTTGCGGGCCAGGCCTACTTTATCTTCAAGAAGGATTCCACCTACAGTGCAGGGCTTCTAGGACTTGATTCGGTTACTTTCCCCAAGGATAGGCGCGGAACAAGCGATTCCCTCTTTATTGAAGGCTTCGGCCTCAAGGGATTTGACAGGATTCCCCTGCGCAAGACCGAAATATCCTTCAGGACGAACTATTTCGATGCCGAAAAAATGTCAATTGACGTGGACGCCGGTGCGAGGCCGATGGACTACTCTTTCTACTTGAGGGACGTGGAATATATTGATTTCATTGAAATGGACAACAACAAGGATACCGATAAAGACGGAATTTCCGATGTTGACGAAATGTTCAAGATCGGTACGAATCCGCTTTCGGAGGATACGGATGGTGACGGAACCGACGATGGCGCCGAAATGAAGGTGTTCAATCCCAATAATCCGGCTGTATGGAACCCCCATGTGGCGGATTTGCCCAAGCTGGAAGTCACGATGACGATGACCCCGAGTATCGCGCTGCAGCGTACGACAAGTACGGGCTCTTCCAAATCGACGACCATTTCCGAAGGGGAGACGTTGCAGACAGCCGAAAGTGTCAGCAATGCGGAAACGCGTAGTGCCTCCTTGATGAACGGCTGGAATGTCGGAGTTACGGCTGGTATTCAAAAGGATGATCCTACGTTCTTAGTGAATGTGGGCTATCATGGAAGCTTTACGCAGAGTGAAGGTCATACTTTGACCGAAAGCCAATCCAAGACCATTACCAGTAACTATACCAAGGCCGTTGCGGAAGCGATGACCCAGGGCGAAACCATTTCGGGCGGTTCCATCAGCATGCAGGCGAGGGTGACCAATACGGGAAAGGTTGCCTATAGCATAGACAACCTGGTCCTCAATGCCAGTACCTATACGCCTTCGGGTGATATAAAGATCATTGCCGAGCTTGCCGTGGGCGATGGAGCCGGGGAAAGCAACTGGACGCAAATCACCCTCGCTCCGGGGGAATCCAGGGAATTGAAGTTCTGGAAGAGCGGGGTGTCGCTGGATGCCTTGAGCAGCCTCATTTACAACCCGGGTGCCATCTTCCTTTCGGCGAGTGCCTACAAGATTACCGCCAAAGAAGATGGGAAAGATACGGACTTTACCGGGGCTTATACGAGGGCTTCGGCTAGCACAGCGCGGATTACTATAGATAAGGGTGTTTACTATTCCAACCATGAAGACCAGGTCAACGAATACCTCGTTGCAACCAATTTCCGCCATAACAGGTCGTACAGGGGCATGGACGATTATTACAAGCCGGTCTCGCTTTCGGATATGCTCAGGGTGCTGAGAATGCCCTTCGAGCAGGATTCCATAGATGTGGGCAATGAAGTCCGCTATGGCCTCAAGAGCGTTGGCGACTTATCCTTTGCCGCGGCGGACGGGGATACGGCGTGCTGGTTCGTGTCTGTATCGAAGGCCGCGAATCCGAATGTCGCGAAATTGTACTCTGTGCAGATAGGCAGTTTCAATTTGGATTCCGTGACCGTTGCTGCCGGGGACCGTGTCCAGTTCATCTATAACGAGGACCGCGATCATGACCACGTGCCTGCCAGCATGGAAAAGATGCTTGGCATAAGCGACAACAAGGCGGATACGGATGGCGATTCTATCTCGGATTTCGACGAGATCAACGGATGGACCAAGATGGTTTATACCTATGTGCCCCTTGCTGTTCCGACGGCGGTTAATCGCAATTGCAGAAATGACAACTTTATGCACTTGAAATATGACTCGATCCGTTCTTTCTGCTTTGCGGCGGATGCTGATGGAAAGTTTAATATTCCTGTGGCCTGTACCGAACATGATACGAAATATGAAAATTACTGCTATAATACGGCGGGCATAGTAAAGATAAAGGAAATTCATCCTAAAGATGTGTTTGGGTACGACACTGTCCAGGTGGCTATAGATTCCGCACTTATTGGGCCGTTCTTCACGAATCCGGCACAGAAGGATACGGATGGTGATGGCATCGATGACTATGAGGACTCCAATCCGAACGTTCGTGTGGCTTCTGACAATTCTGCCCTGGCCAATGTCGTTGTCAATGATGTTGCCGAAATGAAGAACGTTGCCGTGAGCAGGAACTGCATGACGGACGATATGGTCTGTGGGGATACTCTCTTCGTGACGGATACAATCAGGGGCGCAACGGCCGAGGTCACGATTACGACGGTGGACCCTGTCAATGTCGACGGCGGTGTGAAGGCTTTCCGTGGCAATACGAGAATCCCGGTGACGGTCGAAGGTGCCAAGGAATCCGGTCATGGTCTCGAGGCCAAGATGTTCAAGATTTCTGTCGAAAATCTGTCTCCTGCAGATGCCGATACTATCAGGTTCGTCGTGACTTCGGAATCTGGAGATTCTACGGCGTACCACCTGGCTCTCCGCTCCGCCATTACAGCTCCGACCGATATGTCGCTCGGACGAAATAGCGACAGGAATGCCCTGATGTTGAGCTGGAGTCCCAAGAAAACGGACAAGAGGGTGCTCGGTTACGTGGTTCTCCGTGCCAAGGGAGACAAGGGCGTGAACAATGCGGCTTTGGCTTCGTATGTCATGAAGCCTACGACGACCAAGCCCCAGGACGACTATTCTCTGGATAACGGCATTACCATGGTTAAGGTGCTGGGTCCTAACGACGATTCCTACACAGACAAGGTGGGTGGAGGTTCTCCCTACTATACTTACCGCGTCTATTCCTATGCCAAGTCGGGGAACAAGTATGTGTTCTCTCCGGGTTCCAATGTGCAAACCAAGAGCGTGGGCCGTATCAAGTTCGAGTTCCAGTTGACGGGCCGCGGTTCGGAATACCTGTGGAACTACGGCAAGGCTCGCCGCGAAGATTTTGTGACGGATGCCATCTTCTACGAAGGAAGCAATACCGGAGTAACCCCGCTGCATCAATACACCTACTACTTCCGCGATGCGGGCTCGGTGGGTGCGGGCAACACGGTTGTCTACGAAGATAAGACGGATACCGACATGGATCATGACAATAATAAGATATCTGGAGACGATACGCGCTATTCGTTTGAAATCGGCAATGGGGGTATTACGATGCAGCTGAAGGTTGCCGCAAGGTATGGCGATAAGCCGAGCCACAACGTATTCTGGCCGTACGAAAATCTGGCCAGGGTGCTGAAGGGTGCTTCGGATGTCACCGTCGATGCGAAGAACCGCAATGCGCCCAAGTCGAATTGGTCCGAACACAAGTTCAATTACGGCATGAGCGGAATTGAGTTCGATCCGGGCGATAACGGTTGCGACCGCGATTGCGGCGACGAACCTCACGCCGGATACAAGTTCAAGTTCAATTACAGGTGGGCAGACTGATAAGAAGGTGAAAACAAGAAAGGCAGGGATGATTCCCTGCCTTTTCCTTTTTGATGCAATTTGTTTTAGCGGTTAAGCATCTTGCCGTTGAGGGTTGCAACCCAGGCTTGGTCCATTGCCTTGCGAGGCAGGCGGATGGACTGGACGCCGGCTGCAATCTTCTTTTGCAAGATGACGGTGCCGTTGAAATCGACGAGCTTGAGGAGGCCGCCCTTTTGGCTACGAACCGTCATTGTGTTGCCATCAACCGAGAAGAAGTTGAGTCGAGTGAGGTCAACATAGTCTTCGAGGGTGCCCTGCCACGGGTTCTGCCATGGATTCTGCCAGCTGCCGCCACCATGACCGCCTTCACCGCCTTCGCCACCTTCGCCACCTTCATCGTCGTTTTGGGCGTCGGGGTCGCTCTGCCAATCGGGAATGTGGACAATGGGTTCGGTCGCAACGGGGTTCGCGGGCAATGTAAAGCCGAGCTGTTCGTCCATCCATTTCATTCTTTCTTTCATCTTCTTGCGGACGTGCTCAAATTCGCCGTCCCAGGTGGTTGCATTGTAGCCGCCCATGGCCATGCCCATGCCGCCACCGCCGCCGCCCCACATGCCGCCGCCCCACATGCCACCTTGGCCGCCGCCACCGCCTTGGCTCTGGTTGCAGTATTTCATCGGTTCCGGGTCGGAATCGTAGGTGCCGCTAGCTTTGCCGAGGTTCGGCCAGCGCTTGAAGTTTCTGTCGGCGCCGTTCTTCAGGTAAACCTTCATGGAATCCAGGTACTTGTCCATGGTCTTGTCGTGCCAAACGCCACTGCGGAGTTCCGCCCAGCGTTTTTTCACTGCGGCCTTGTACGTCGCATCGCTAGTCCACAACTTGTTGAGCCAAAGCGGGCCGGTAAAGCCCATGCCCATCATGCCGCCGCCACCGCCGGCAAACTTGCTGCTGCTCTCAATCTGCCAACCGGTAGTGCCGGAACTGAACATGCCGCCACCGCCGCCGCCCCACATACCGCCTTGGCCGCCGCCACCGCCGTTTTCGGGCTGGGTGCCGTTGCTCATGGCGAGGTTGAAGTCCCACGGCGGTCCGAGTGTTACCTTGCCGCCCTTGCTGTCCTTGGGCTTGAACAGGAAGAAACTGCACCAGTAGGAGTCCGCATTGTTCACGGCCTCCTGATGCAATACGTAGTCCACGGCGGAACCGAGATCCACATATTTCTCGTAGCCGCTACCGTTCTTGCCGTTTTTGAACAGCCCTTCAAGATCGTTCAGGTACTTTTTCAGGTATTCTTCCTGCTGCTTCTGAAGCTTGTTCTTTGCAGGGTCCTTGTCTTTCTTGGGGTAGTGCATGATGACGTTCACGCCGTCGGAAGTCTTGAAGCCTTCTGCGTCGATGCCGCCCTGGTTGTTGTTGCCGGCGCCACCGGTGTTGGTTCCGGTCTTGTCGAACGCCCAAACGTAACCGCCCGTAACGTCGTCGCCACTGATGTCGGTCTCTTTAAGCTTGCTCACGTCCACGCGGTACTTGCTGCGCTTGATTTTTTCGATAAGCACGTACACGCCGCGGTACACGCCGTTGATGTAGAGGTCGAAATGCTTGGTGCGGGGACTATAGCGGCCCGCCTGCCTGAACATCCAGTGGGCGAGCGCGTTTCGTATCATGCTCTTGTCCACGTACGGGCCATGGAAAATCCAGTCGTCAGAAGGCGGGAGCCCGAGCATGCTCTCGTTAATGCTCTCGCCCTTGTTGTCGTGAATTTCGATGGTGTAGCCCGGTTTGGGGAACGTGGCGGAGGACTGGCCTCTCACCTTGATGCCGATATCGTAGAGGGTACCCTTGGCGCTGTCGGCAATATTGTTTGTAGCCCCGTCCAAGACCCTCATTGTGGCGGGGATTTTTTCGGTGACGTTCATGTCAAGGCATTTACCCTTGGTGTCAACGAAAATCGCTGGCAGGTCAATGGTCTGCGCAAACAGAGGAACGACCATGGCAAAGAATATGCCACAGAAGAGTGTGTTAGATTTGCTGAACATGCTAAATCTCCTTAACCAATTTATCTTATCATAATTTATATTCATTGCCAAAAAATGTGCAGGAACGCACAGATTGGGCGTTGTAAGTGTTGACAACGATAAAATGACGAATTTTTAAAATAAAGGCAAGTGTGTAAAAATTTATGGCAAAAAAAGAAGGACATCGAGCTGGATGTCCTTGCTTTTTTTGCTAACAAATGCTGTTTTTTTAACGATTGAGCATTTTGCCGTTCAGCGTAGCGACCCATGCCTGGTCTATCGCCTTTTGGGGTAAGCGGAAAGACTGGGTTCCCGGTTCGACTTTCTTCTGGAATAGGGTGACGCCATTGAAAGTGACGAGCTTGAGCGTTCCGCCTTTTTGGGTGCGGACGGTCATCATGTTGCCTTCGACCGAGAAGAAGTTGAGCCGCGTCAATGCGTTGTAATCATCCAGGGTTCCCTGCCACGGGTTCTGCCACGGATTCTGCCAATTGGAGTCGTTTCCGTTGTCGGAGCCCTCGTCGCCATCACCATTGTCCGGGTCGCTTTGCCAGTCGGGAATATGGATTACGGGCTCGGTCGCAACGGGATTCGCCGGTTCCGTAAAGCCGAGCTGCTGGTCCATCCATGCCATGCGTTCCTTCATCTTCTTGCGGAGGTGCTCGAATTCGCCGTCCCATGTGCTTGCGTTGTTTCCGCCCATGGAGAATCCGCCGCCCATGCCGCCCCACATACCACCACCCCAGGGATTCTGGCCCTGGTTGCCTTGGTTCTGGTTGCTGCAATACTTCATCGGTTCCGGATCGGGGTCGCCCTGTCCGCTGCCCTGCCCAAGGTTTGGCCAGCGCTTGAAATTTCTGTCGGCCGCTTTGGTCAGGTAGGTCTTCATGGAATCCAGGTAGGCGTCCATGGTCTTGGTGTGCCATACGCCGCTACGGAGTTCCGCCCAGCGCTTTTTCAGTTCACGCTGGTAATCGCTGTCCTTCCACATGCCCGTGAGCCAGATGGGGGCCTTCAGTCCGGAACCGCCGTTGACCTTCTGGCTGTTCTCGATTTGCCAGCCGCTGGTGCCCGAACTTCCCATGCCGCCGCCGTTACTCATGGCGAGGTTGAAGTCCCAGGCCGGGCCAAGCGTCACCTTGCCTTCGGTCTTTACGCCGTTTTCGTCGATTTTATCCTTGGGCTTGTGCAAGAAGAAACTGCACCAGTAGGAATCGGAATTGTTGGTTACTTCCTCGTGCAGCACGTAGTCGTAAGCAGAAACCATGTCCACGTATTTGTCGTAGCCTTTCTTGCTTCCGCCGTTCTTGAAGATGTTTTCAAGGTCTTCAAGGTACTTTTTCAGGTATGCCTGTTGCTGCTGCTGGAGGTTTTCCTTCTTGGGGTAGTGCATGATGACGTTCACGCCGTCGGCAGTCCTGAAGCCTTCCTTGTTGATGTCGTCCATGCCCATGCCGCCTGTGTTGGTGCCGGTCTTGTCGAATGCCCAAATATAGCCGCCAGTCAATTCGTCACCGCTTACGTCTGTTTCTTTGAGCTTGCTCACGTGTACGCGGTACTTGCCGCGCTTGATTTTTTCGATAAGCACGTACACGCCGCGGTATACGCCGTTGATGTAGAGGTCAAAGTGCTTGGTGCGGGGGCTGTAGTGGCCCGCTTGCCTAAAGAGCCAGTGGGCAAGCGCGTTGCGCATCAGGCTCTTGTCCACGTACGGGCCGTGCAGAACCCAGTCGTCGGCAGGGGGGAGCCCGAGCAGGCTCACGTCTATGCCTAAGCCTTGGCTGTCGCGGACTTCCACGCTGTAGCCGGGCTTGGGGAACTTGGCGGAAGATTGCCCGCGGACCTTGATGCCGATATCGTAATGGGTGCCCTTGGCGCTGTCGGCTACGTTGTTCGTTGCCGCGTCCAGCACGCTCATCGTGGCGGGCATCTTGTCGTTCACAGTGTTGTCTAGGCATTTGCCCTTGGTATCGATGAAGATAATCGGCAGGTCGTAGGTCTGCGCGAATAACGGCATTGCGAGGGCAAAGGCAATGCCGAAAAATAGGATTTTAGATTTGCAGGACATTTTTTACTCCTTAACCAAAGCACATCAAATGCGTTGCCGCATTCCCTATATAAATCTATATGATTCTGACGGCTCGGGGTGTTAATTGTTGTTTACAAAAAATTTGTGTGATGTATTACAAATGTGCTTGTTTTTGGCTAAAAATGAGGTTTTTGTGTAAGAAATTTATTGAAAATTTGTTGCGTGGGGGTGTCGGACTGTTTTCATTACAAAAAAAATGTATCTTGTATTGCTAGAGGTCACCCTTGAAGCGAATTTTCTTTTTACTTGTCCTGATTTTACTATGCATCCCGGGTTACGGGAGGGCCCAGGCGAATTATTCCACGTCTGAGCTCGATACGCTTGTATCCAATATTGCGCTTTATCCGGACCCGCTCCTGGTCCATGTGCTCACGGCCTCGACTTTCGGTAACCAGATTCCGGCGGCCAACGCCTGGTCGCAGGGCCATAAGCACCTGAAGGGCGAATCCCTGGCAGCTGCCATGGAAAACGACAACTTGTCGTACGACCCGAGCGTACAGGCGCTTTTGCCGTTCCCGACTGTGCTCGAGATGATGGCCAAGTACAGGGCCTGGTGCGACCAGCTTGGCGATGCGGTCACCAACCAGAAGGACGACGTGATGGAAGCCATCCAGCGCATGCGTCAGTCCGCCTATGACCATGGCCACCTGCGTTCCGACGAGCGCGTCCAAGTGGCGGAAAATTCGGGGAACATCGAGATTACTCCGGTCAAGACGGAAGTCGTCTACGTCCCTGTGTACAACCCGCGCGTCGTTTACTACGTGTATGCGGACGGCTATACGAGAATTTCTTACGGTACGGGCGTCTGGCTCGGAACATGGTACGGCGAATGGGGATGGGGAACTTGCTGGTTCGACTGGGGCCCGCGCGTCATTTACGTGCGCAATACCCGCTGGTACCCGCATCGTCCGATTCCCAGGCATCCGCGTGGCTACAGACCGCCTCCGCGTCCGCACCGTCCGCCGCCACATGCCCGCCCGCACCACAATCCTCCTCATCCCGGGCACGCCGCGCCGCCTCCGCACCGCAGCACGGAAACCAGGGTGGAACCGCGTGTGGCTCCCGCCCCGCGTGTAGCTCCCGCTCCTTCGGGCCGTATAGTCTCCGAACCGCAGGTGAGGGAAATCCCGCGCCGCGAAAACCGCCCGGTCTATCCGATTTACAGCAGCGACGACGATGAATCTACCTACGGCAGGGACAACGGCCGTCAGGGAACAACGACAAGGACGTCGCCTCCTTCCTCGAGCCGCGAACAGCGCACGCCTCCGCGCCAAGGCGGAAATTCCGGCGGCCGGTTCAGCAAGGTTATCCGGCGCTAGGATTCTTCAGTGTTTGCTTGGTACAGGTCATGGAAATATTCCGTGACCTGTTCGTTTGTCTGGGGAAACGTGCCGATTTCCAGGTAGTACAAGCCGTGATAAATGCTTTGGGCTGGCTGGCCTTCGACGGCCTTGGCGACTTCGGCTAGGCTGTAGAAGTGAGCGAACACGATGTTTTCTCGGCGGGCACGCTTTTCGAAGGCGCGAATCTTGGAAACCTCTTCGGGGGAGTTGTCCTTGAGTACAAAGCTTATGGTCCAGGGCGATGCGAGCGCGTCAAAACCTTCCATGAGGCACTTGCCGGAGAGGTATGCCGTGACGAGGTTGTCGCCGAAGGTGCTCTTGAAGATTCCGGGCCATTGCGACTTTTCGATTTCGCTTACGCACAGCAATTTTTTCATGTTGTCGAAGAATCCGAACCGATGTCCCTTGCGCCCGACGATAATGAGCAGGCCGAAGACGACGATGATGAAAATCCAGCCGCGGACGGTCATGGGGGCTTCTTCGGGGATGGCGCTTGCGTCGATTTCCAGGGCCACGCCTTTATCGCTGGCGATGGATGTTGCGATTCCATATGCGAGAGCCATGACGCCTTCGCCGTATTTCTCCTTGCGGAATGCGGGCATCAGGAGTTCCTGTTGTAGGCGTTCCGATTCGTGGACGCTCAGGAGCCCCGCGGCTGTTCCGGCGGCTTCGACGATGCGCTTGCGCTGTTTTATGGCGGCAAAGATCAGGATGGTGCCGTTGGACGATTTGTTCCATTCGGTAGCGATGCGTGAGGCGTACGTGCGTGCGTCGGCATGCTCGATGTCGTCGACGATTACGGCTGCAACACAAATGCCCGTCTTGTCGAGGAGTTCTTTGGAGAGCCTGTCGAAAAAGTCGATCTGCCTCGAGTTCATCAGCCGGTCTTCGTCGTACACGTAACTGCCCTGCGGTTTTTGGGGCAGGGCACTTGCGATGGTGCTGGCAAGGAGTGCTACGATAAGGGTAAGGCCGGAAAATCTCATCGGCAACAATCTAGCAATTTAAGCTGCCTCTGCAGGTCCGTGAAGTCGGCCTTCTGTATGGCCTTGATGGCGGCATCCAGTTCGTTCTTGCCGACTCCCTTGCTTGTCGCCATGTAGTTCACCTTGTCGCCCTTGGCGGTTACCGTGATTTCGTAGGAACGCATCACGGAGTTGCCCGTATTGAGCGAGTTTTTCTCGGTGGCTGAAAAGCCGACGGAAATCTTTGGCGCCTTGGGAGCTGCAACGGCAAAGATGGATTTTTGGTTCAAGGACTTTTCGAAGGCGTGGCAGACGTTTGCAATCTGGTTGCATTCCAGTTGGATTTCGCAACGGGAGCGTGATACCTTGTATGTAACCTCGATGCCCAGGTTGAGCCCGCTTGCCTTTGCAAGGGCTAGGGGAATGTTCGGTGCGACAGTCAGCGAGTAGGGGCCGGTATCGAAGTTGACCTTGCGCAGCAGGAATGTGGCGGTCCCGTTTTCGCCGGTACGTTTTTCGGCGAGCGTCTGACGGCCCTGCTTTGCGATAAGCGGGAATCCCGGAAGCGGTCCCTCACTGTCTGTGACGGTGACGCTCCATTCGGGCATCTCGGAACTGGCGAGCGCGAAGGTCTCGGTGGGGCCCTTCAACTTGATTTCGGAAAGCTTTGCGACGAGGGCGGCCTCCACTTCGGGCAGGTTGTGCAACAGGCGCTGCGTGTCGTTGAGCGGGTAGACTTTGCTCAGCTGCCACAGCAGGCGCTCGTAATCGGGCAACATGGACTGTGCCGACTGCAAGTCGTTTGCGGCCTTGGCGTACAGCCTGTTTTTCAGGGCTTCGCGGGCGCTAGCCTCGAGCCTTGCGATATCTTCGCGGATGCGCTTCATCTGGAACTGGATATCGGAGGTGAACTCGTCCATGTCAAGAGTGGCGGTGGCCTTGTAGCCCTTGTCCGTCTTGATGCGTTCTATTTTCACGCCCTTGAGCTTGATGCTGCTCTTTACGCTGTTGCTTACGAAGAACGATTCGTCCAGGTTGCTATTCTTGCCCGACTTGGATTCCTTCTTGGTGAGCACCTGCCTTGAATCGACCTGCGAAACAATCTGCTTGGCGACTCCGGCCATGGCCGCATTGTTGGCGTCTTCCTGGGAACGCTCGGACACCGCCGTGTACGTGATGACACGCCCGGCAAAAGCGGGGAGAGCGACAAGGAGGACTAACAGTGCGGTAAAAGTCTTCATTAAAGGACGTCCATCAAAATCAGTTTCTTGGTGATGTTGAGTTTCTTGGTCTCGGCGAGGGGCTTGAGCAGGGTGCGGATGCGGCTATAGACTTCTTGGGAGTCGGCGAATTTCGCCGGGTCGGCGTACACGGTGATGTCGATGGTCTTTGCGGTCATCACGTTGATGACGATACTGCTGAAGGATTCCTTCATGGTCTTGGCGACGGCTTCTTGCAGTTCCTCGATTTGTCCGTCGGTATATTCGCCCTTCAGGTTCATGACCACCTTGTACTGCACGCCCTTGGCGATGTCTGCCTGCCAATAGGAGAGAATCTTCTTTTCGAGTCCGGGCATGGCCTTGCGCATGGCAGACTGGGCGTTGGCGCGCAAGTTCGTCTGGTCGGTGTGGCCGTTGTTCTTGACTTCGGCGGTCTGGCTGCCGAGCAGGCGCGCGGTAGACGTTTCGTAGGCGCTGAGTTCCACGGTAATGTGGTCGGGGTCGACGGCGCCGGAAAACTTGAGGTAGATATCGGCACCGAGGGCGAGGCTGGCGAGGTACGACATGTCGTCTTCGGCGTTCGCGATGTCGTTCTGCATGCGTATGACGTCGTCTAGCTGGGAATTGCCTTCGAGGGACTTGACTTCGAACCGTTTTTGCGTGAGGTAGCTGTTGACCGCTTCCGCCATAGCCTTGTACATGGGGTCGTCTTTGGGCGGAACGACCATGATTGTGGGGATGGAAGGCAATTCGGTAGCGGGCGAGGCGGGGGCCGTGCTGGCGGTTTCGGCCATTTCGCTGTCCATCGCCTTATAAGATTCATTCGCCTTGGTACGCGTCAAGGACGGGTCCGGGGCGTACTTCGGGCCTGTAGAACATGAAACCAGGACGAATGCTGTTGCGCTCGCCCAAATAGGTAAACTTATCTGCATAGTCATTGTAAAGTTATTTTAATCTTTGTAAAAAGTCAAGAAAAAAAAGAGAATGTGCGTTTATTTACAACGGAAGCACATTTTTTTGATTTTTTTTTGTTAAAGGTGTTTTTTTTCGATTCCCCTATATATCTTTCCTTTTAGGTGGTACTCGTATGAGCGAAAAGTGGATTTGGTTGCCCGACTGGGCCTCTGACTTGACTTTATGGGAAGACGACTTGACGGACGTCGATTCCTCGGCTCATCATGTGTTTATACCGTACGAGAAGATGGTGAAAAACCTCGATAGCTTGTACAAAATTGCGGGCATGCCGGCGGCAAGTACCGTAGTGGGCTGGGGCATGGGTGCCTTCGTGATGCTCATGAACGCGGCGAACAGGCCTGCCGACCAGAAGTGGATATTGCTTGCGCCGTTTGCGGATTTTTGCGACGATGCCGGAGACTGGACGGAGCAGAACCTGACGTTCATGGCAAGGCAGATACGCACCACCATCGAGCCCGCGCTCAATTCGTTCCAGGAACAGTTCGAAGGTGAATTCGGCGAGTGGCAAGACGACTGGCGCCGTGCCGCAAGCAAGATGGATCCGGAACTGCTCGCCGAGGGAATCAACTATCTGGCGCACAACAGCCTTGCAAAGCCGCTCGAGAACAGCGCGAATATCCAGGTGCTGTATGGCCGCATGGACCAGGCGATTCCGCCTGCGCAGACTTTAAAACTCAAGGAACTCCTGCCTGGCGCCGAATTCAAGGAACGCCCCAAGGCAGGTCACTGGCCGCCGATGCTACTCCTGTAGGGGAGCTTCGCGGAATTTTCCGCGTCTAGACAGCGCGAAAGCGGCAATCAGGTACACAAGGAAGAACCACAGCAAGGCGGTTTCAACGGAATCGCCGATATGCTGGTACAGCGTGTCGCGGCTCTTGAGCTGCATCTTGCGGATGACGACACGGTCGGTGAAGATTTCCGTATTCTTGTCAAAATGGCCGTACTGGTCGATGAACGCAGTGATGCCGCTGTTCGCGAGTCTTGCGGTGGGCATGCCGTTCTCGATGGCGCGGTAGCGCACGAGGTTCAAGTGCTGGTAGGGTGCGGTACTGCGGCCGAACCATCCGTCGTTCGTGATGTTCACCATCAGGCGAGAACCTTCGTTGATGGCCTCGCGCACGAGGTCGCCAAAGATGGCGTCGTAGCAGATGAACGGCGTCCACTTGAACTTGCCGTACACGGGAGTTTCCTTGCCCGGCACAAAGTCGCCTTCGCCCAGATCCACGTAGTTCAAGATGGGGAAGATGTCGTCGAACGGGATGCGCTCGCTGAAGGGGACGAGGTGTTTTTTGATATAGCGCTGGTAATGGTCCTGGTCGTCGGGCGTAAACAGGAACGAGGCATTGTAGATGTCGAACTTGCGCGGGCTGCCCGGCTTGTTCCGCTTGTAGTCGAGGGCACCCGTGAGGATGCTCGCGTTATGGCGGTTGGCGAGTTCGTGCAGGTCGTCGATGGTCTTGCGCTGGCGACGGATGTGGTCGGGGATGGCCGTTTCGGCGAGGATGACGATGTCCGTGCCTTCGGGGACGCTGTCGTTCACCATGCCGAACGTTTTCGCGATAATGCGGTCGTAACGTTCGCGGCTCCACTTTTCGCCCTGCTGGATGCTAGGTTGCACAAGCGCCATCTGCGGAGCTTCGTCGGAGTCGCTGCCGTAGAAGGGCTGGGCTTCCGGCTTGGAGAGGACGATGTGCCCGTAGGCGAGCAAAATGGCGAGGATGATGGCGGGGACCGCTACCGGCCACTTGGCGCGGATTCCCGGACGTACGACAGCTTTCGCGACAACCATGTTGGATGCGATGATGAGCGTGGTATAGCCGAAGATGCCGATGATGGAGAGCATCTGGATGATTTCGAGATTGCTTCCGAAGGTGTAGCCGAGATGGCTCCACGGGAAGGCGAAGTCGCCGCGGGTGCGGGTCATCTCGAGGCTTGCGAAAAAGATGGGGTAGAGCGCAAGCAGCCAGGCGCGCCCGTGAATCTTGATTTCGCGGACTACGGTGTAGATGAACGCGGCGAATACGGCGTAGGCGCTAAAGAACGCGATGAGCAGCAATACGCCGAGGCATATGAGCCCGGAAGGGGCGGTCTCGACGTTCATCACGTTGTAAATCCAGTAGTAGTTGATGGTGTTGTAAATCATTCCCGACCAGAACGTCGCGAACAGGACTTGCCCGCGGCTGTAGCGGTTCAATACGATAAACCAGGGCGTAAGCAGTACGAGCGCGGCGGGGCCGAGCGGGAACGGCGGGAAGGCGAAGCCGAACAGGATCCACGAGATGGAACTGAGCAGCAGGGCACGCCTGGAATCGAAGTCGCGGAACTGCTTGGCGTTCCAGATGGCAAAGAGGATGACCCAGAAAATGAATACGGGGACGGCCGTGAACGAAAGCTGGAGGAGCCCTGCGTGCCCGGCGGTCAGGTAGTCAATGGCGAGGAAGGCGAACTGCACGATGCTGTAGGTGTACAGCGTGCGTCTGAAGTTCTTGCGGATGGCGCGTGCGAAAAAGAAGAGGAGCGTTAAGGCGAGCGGCGCGACTTGCGGGATATGGATGTAGAGTCCCGGCTCGTCGGGACGGAGTACGATAGCGACAACCTCCGCGAAAAAAAGGACGGCGAGGTGTATCCAGTAAATTTTCGGGAGCGCCTTAAGCTGCATTTTAATTTTAAACAGAAAATCTCTCATTATCATCCTACAACCCGCTCTTGTTCTGCGGGTTGAATATCAGCACGAATTCGCCCTTGGGCGGGTGCACCTTGAAGTGTGCCGTGATTTCGGCCGGAGTCCCGACAAGGTGCTCCTCGAACTTCTTGGTGAGTTCACGCATGACGGCGATTTTCACGTCACCGAAAACTTGCCCGATTTCTTCGACGAACTTGTCGATGTTGTGCGGGCTCGCGTAAAAGATTTGCGTCGCCTCTTCTTCTTTCAGCTTTTCCAACAGGTGGATGCGCTGGGCGCTCTTTTTGGGCGAGAAGTACTGGAAGGCGAAGTGGTCGGTCGGCATGCCGGAACTCACGAGTGCCGTTACCATGGCGCAGCAGCCCGGTATGGAACGTACGGGGATTCCTTCGCGTACGCATTCGCGTACCAGGTTGAACGCGGGGTCGGCGATTCCGGGCGTGCCCGCGTCGCTCACGAGGGCGATGTCGCCTTCGTTCTTGAGGTAATCCACGTAGCGCGGAGTCACCTTCTCCTTGTTGAAGTCGTGGTAGGCTTCCATGGGCGTGGTGATTCCGTAGGCGTCAAACAGCACGCGGCTGTGGCGCGTGTCCTCGGCGAGCACGAGCGGGACTTCCTTGAGAATCCGCACGGCCCGGTAGGTGATGTCTTCCATGTTCCCGATGGGAGTCGCGACTATATATAATGTATGCATGTCAGTAATCGCTCGCGCTGTTGAGGTCGGCCTGGCGGTTCCTGAGTTCGAAGGAGAGACGCTGGACGAGTTTCTTGTGCATTTCGCTGGAGGCCTCGTTCAGCAGGTCGCTGCGCATCATGCCGTACCAGAACGCCTGCACGCGGCTTTCTTCGGTGAATTCGACTCGCTTTACGAGGGTGCCGTCGCAAAAGATGCGGGCGGAGAGCGTGTAGGTCCAAGCCTCGTCGACAGGGAGCGCTGGCCAGAAGGGGATGATTGTCGCGCCGAGGCCCCAGGCGCTCGCGGGCGCGTTCTGCTGGACTTGCGCCTGGACTGCCGCGACCCCGCGGCAGTGTTCCCGCGGGAACGCCTCGGCGTCGGCTGCTGCGGTATAGGCGCGAAGCAGGTCCTGACTCATCTCGACGGAATCCCCGTTTACCACAACGGGAATGCTGCCGAAAAAGCTGAACTTCTCGGTAGTCAGGGGGACGCCTTCCAGGTCGGAGTGCGTGAGGTCTACGGAACAGCCCGCAAAGAACGGAACTGCGACCGCGGCCGTCAAAAGCAGGATGTTTCGGATAAAGCGCATGCCATAAATATAGAACATATCTTTGAAATGTTATATTTCGGGCATGGAATCGCCCGCCTACTTCCTCTGCGACGCCCACTTGGGCATAGAACCTCCGGGATGCGTCCCCGACAGGGAGGCAAAGCTCGTGCGCCAGCTCGAATCGTGGGTGGGCAAGGCGAGTCACGTGGTTATCGTGGGCGACCTGTTCGAATTCTGGTACGAATACCGCTACTACGTGGCCTCCGGCCACATGGAACTGTACCGCGTACTTGGGGAGCTTGTGCGTTCGGGTACGCAGGTCCACCTGCTGCGCGGTAACCACGACTTCGCGTACGGGGAATTCTTCCCGAAACAGCTCGGAATCCAGGTTCATAACGAACTCGTCCTCGAAATCCAGGGCAAGCGCGTCTACTTTAGGCATGGTGACGGCGTCCCCAAATCGGACCGCGGTTACCGAATCCTGCGCCGAATCCTGGATTTCCCGCTCAACCGCTGGCTTTTCCGCAGAATCCATCCGGACATCGGCATGGGGATTGCCCGGTTCGTTGGCCGCAACAGCCGCAAGTACGGGGAATGCAGGCCCATCCGCATCGAGGAATACCTCGCGTGGGGCGACAAGGTACTCAAGCGCGGCCCTTACGACTACTGCATCATCGGGCATCATCATACCGCCGGCATCTGGAATGTCGATAACGGCATTGTCGCGTCTCCCGGCGAGTGGATAAAAAAGCCCGCCTTTCTCCAGATGGAAAAAGGCGGGATTGAATTGAAATTTGTCTAGCGCTTACTGCGGTTCACCGGTTGCGCGCTGTTCCGTTGCCTGCATCATCTTTTTGCTGGAGTTTTCTCCCCAGATGGCGCTGACGAGGTCTAGCCCTGCGAACTTCTGCCAATAGTTCTCTACCCAGCACCAGTGATGTTCCTTGCCCTTGTCGTCGGTAATCTTCCAGTTCTTGTGAACCGAGAAGGAATATTCCTGCGGCACAGGCTTGTTGTAGGCATCACCGGTTTCCTCGGGCTCGATAACGATGGTCCATACCTTGCCCTCGGTGCGGTTGTAGATGAAAAAATTGAACGCTATTAGGATTACCCCGACTATAATGCTCCACTTGAAGTTCTTCTTTGAAAGGAGGAAAATCAGGAGGAGGACCAGCAGTATCGAGACCGCTGCGAAATTATAGTGGGTGGGGTAGAATACCTTGAAAACTTCAATCATTTTGATCCTTTGTTATTTTGCCTTCTTAGCAGCCTTCTGCTCGGCAATGAGCTGGGCTACACTAAAGGTAATAACTTTTCCGTCGATTTTGCAAGCGGTACGGAAACTCTTCTTCGGGAGAGCGATGCCGTGGGAGGAAAGCGTTCCCATGAAGGAGGCGTTCGCGTGGCTTGCAATGGTACGGACGTTGATGAAACCCTTCTTGCTGAACGTGAGCTTGAAGGTCTTCTTCGCGGTGTCGTATTCCGCGATCATCGTGTTGTTCTTGGCGGTTTCGACGGCAGTGCAGCTGCGCTTGTCGAAGATGATAGTGCCGCGGCTATCGATGGAGAGCATCGGGATGCCGGCGGAATTACGGCAGGCGATGAGTTCCCAGGCGCCTTTCTTCTTGGCGGGGGCCTTGCCTGTGAAGACGATCCTGGCACCTTCCTTAGTCATAGTATAGGCGCCGGTGACAACCTTGAAGCCCACAGCGTTCATGGCACCCTTGAAGTACAGAAGGTAGCCGGTACCGTTGGGCATGAACCTGAAGGAAGTGGTCTTGACGGTCTTGCAGGGGGTCACTGCAATGCGCTTGCCTTCCTTGTCGACTTCGATATCCGCGTACGGATTCTTGTCGAGCTTGAGCTCCTTGGCAACTTCTTCGCTGAATCGGATGAAGCCGCGGATGTCCATTTTGATCGTGATTTTTTCCATATACACCTCGTGTTATTGATTGTTGCTTTAGAAATAAAGTAACAATTTGAGAGTGAATTTGCAAGTTTGTAAGAAAAAAATTGGTAACGTTGTGATTAACTAAACACCCAAACTCAAAATTTGCTAGTTACACACAAAGTAATCTTAATTTACTCTTAATTCCTTGATTTTATTGGGTTTGACGCTTGATGTAAAATTTCAGAAACAGATTTTTGTAATGTATTTTGACCCCTTTTGTGAACTTTTGTTAATAAAAAACTAAGTTTTGTCTTGTGATTGTCCTCACAAGAATTTTTGCGGTCTTTGAGCAAAATCACATCGCCAGAGCGCTTTTTTAGCTCATTTTCGGGGATTTTTTCCTTGGCCCGGATAAGAAAACGGGGGTAGAGGAGCCTGTATTTCTCCGAAATGGCGTCGGCGATGCTCATGACCGGGTCGATGAGGATGAGTTTTTGACCGTCTCCAAGTTGTTGTGCGGCCAGGATGGCGCCTGTGCCGCGACCGACAAGGAAAGCGGGCTTTTTACCGTTGATCTGCTTGGCGCATTCCGCTATCTGTCGGGCGTCGGACTCGAAGTTGTCTGCAGAAGGCGTTCCCTTGTTGTTGGCGGAACCGCGGTAGTTGAAAGCGACAAGGTTGTAGCCCTCGATGCCCTGCACTTCGGCGAGGAACTGCGCTGCATCTTCGTCGGCGTCGGGATAGTAGAGCAGAGAAGGATCTTGGGCGTTGCCGATGGACCAGCCTTCGAGCGCTATGCCGTCTTCCAGCGTGCAGGTGAGCGGGCTGGAAACCTTCTGTATGGCGGCTTGCGCTTCGTTGTGTGTGATGGCGCGCGGGTAGGCGTTCTGGCGTTCGGTAAGGGCCAGGTAGAATACCATGGAGGCGTAGATGAGTAGGAGCCCTCCTGCGAGACGGAGCGCGCGCAAACCGAGATTCAGTACGGTTTTCCTCATATCCATTACCACGTCAAACAATATAGCAAAATGAAAAAGGACTTCCGGTGGAGTACATCCGGAAGTCCAAGGGATGGGATTGGGTGTTCCCTAAAGTTAGACAAAAAATCGGCGAAAAGGTACACTTTTTTTGCAAATTTTTTTGAAAGTGTTCTCTCGATGTTCCCAAGTATAGGGCTTTGGCAGTGTTTTTTAGCATATTTATTACAAAGGGGGTTGTTCCCAAAAAAATAAAGATTTATTTTTAATATTGATGAACGTATACGCTTACTACAACTACAGGAAGTACCTGCAGGACTACTACGAATACCGAAAGTCGGTCCAGCGTTATTTCTCCTATAGGTCCTTCGCGAAGAAGGCGGGGTATTCCTCGTCCGGATTCTACCTCGACCTGATTCGGGGGCGCAAGTCGCTTACCCCGCAGATGCTGCCCAAGTTTATTGCCGCTCTCGGCCTCAACGAGCGCGAGGGGCGTTACTTTACCTTGATGGTGGACTTTACGCATGCGACGACTGCCGCTTCCAAGCAGCAGATCTTTGACCAGATGTCCGCCCTGCTTCCGCGCACCATCAAGACGCTCACCAAGAACCAGCAGGAATACTACAGCAAGTGGTACTACGTGGTGGTGCGCGAATCCCTGGCCGTGCTGAACGTGAACGACAAGAACATCCAGGAACTGGCCTTGTTCTTGAACCCGAAGATCACGCTCCCGCAGGCAAAACAGGCTATCCAGCTTTTGCTGAACCTCGGCCTTATTGAACTGGCCGAAGACGGCTACTACCGCTCCGTGAACAAGGCGATTACCAACGGCAGCGAAATCGCTCCGCTGTTTGTCCACCAGTTCCAGAAGCAGATGATTGACCTCGGCAAGAATGCCCTGGATCATTACAGTACCGAACGCAGGAACGTGTCCTGCATGACGATGAGCGTCTCTGCTCAAGGTTTGGAGCGCATCATCAGCAAGATAGACCTATTCCGCAAGGAAATCGTGGATATCGTCCGTTCCGACGAAGGCGAGTCCATGGTTTGCGAAATGAACATCCAGTTTTTCCCTTTGAGCAAGGAGAAGACGGCTCTGCCGTCCGATACGGACAAGGAGGATGACCGATGATGCGATTTGTTAATGCTTACGGCATGGCGCTGGTTGTCGCCGGCGCGGTGCTTTCGGCCTGCTCGGATTCTTCCGATTCCTTTACCGGTACCGTGACCGATACCGGCAATACCCTGGCGCAGGTGCGCGAGGTCTCGGGTGCTGTCGCCCTTTCCGACGGGAAGTTCGCGGTGGGTGCCACGGTCAGGATGGCCTCGGTCGTCGAAGACGGCGATTCCATGCAGACCCCGCAGTATATCGAGACCGTTACGGATTCCAAGGGTAAGTTCGCCTTCGATTCCGCCTTGGCCGACACGTTCCAGCTCGCCGTGATCGATACGGTGCGCAAGGAAATCTCGTACCTGCCGAAAACCACGGCCGGTGCCGAGAAACTCGAAAAGATCAGTCTCGAAAAGGCCGCCGTGTTTAGCGGCGTGCTCTACAACGACAAGGATAACGAACCGGCAGTATCGGTCGGCTCCCATTTCAAGGTTGCCGTGCCCGGAACTCCGTTCTTCCAGAGCGTGTTCGACGCCGATTCCTTCTTTATGCTGATTCCGGCAGGAAAGTGGGACTTCGCGTTCTGTCCGGGTGACCCGCAGATTATTTCCAAGCTCGAAGAAAACGGCGTTGAGGATTCCCTCATCTACCGCTCCTGGTCCATGACCGATTCCGTCAAGGCGGGCGATACCCTCTTTGCGGGTCCGTTCATTTGGAGCCCGAATGTTAAGGCTGATTCCCTGATCAAGGAAGAGGAAAAGGTCCTCGAGAATACGTCCCGCATCTCTGGCCGCGTCTACTGCAAGTCCGGCAAGGAATGTGCAGGCGTCGAGGTGCAGATGATTACCGACATCTTCGGCTTCGACTTTGTCGAGGGCGACGAGACGGGCTTTGTCGCGCAGACGGTGACGGACAGCCTGGGCTACTGGTACCTGCCGGTTCCCACTGAAGTCCCGTTTGACAGTTTCCGCGTCGAATTCCGCCGCCTCAACAAGGATTCTACCGTTTCGGAGTCCGGCCTGAGCCGTTACGTGAAGGCTTCCGAAGTCATGAATATCAAGGATACCCTCAGCATTGGCAAGACGACTCTCTCCAGGCCTTCCGCCTTGCTTAGCGGCGTGACCCTGGTTATCGACAAGCGCGATACGAGTCAGTCCAACAACTGCATGGCCTATAGCGTGGTCGTGGGTATCAAGGGAACGTCCCACTTCATCAGGGGCGTTACCTGCAATATGTTCAGGATCGACGAACTGCCCGCCGGTACGAACGATATCGTGCTGTACCCCGGTGACACGAGGGTCATCTCTGCCCTGCAGGAGCGCGAGGCCCCCCTCAAGGACTATGTGACGGTAACCCACGTGGAATTGCCCGAAGATGAGTCCCTGGACCAGCAGTGGATGACCTATACACCCCCCTCGGTGGCAAATTCGGCAAAATAATTCCGGATTACCCCTTGCACAATTTTGATTATTTTGCTAAAATTGTGCCCACACTGAGCTATGGTGTAACGGTAGCACAACAGATTCTGACTCTGTTTGTCTAGGTTCGAATCCTGGTAGCTCAACGAAAAACTCTTTGTTCATACCCCTGAGCAGAGAGTTTTTTTTATCTTAAAAATACCACAGGTCAATGGGTTGCAACCAATGACCAATGACTAATGACCAGTAACTAGTATGGAATTCTTCGACTACTTCGAACAGGTGTACGGCGAGCGTTGGCCCGCCTTGCTTGAAGCCCTGAAGGGCGAGGGCAATGCTGTCCGGCTGCAGTTCGGGGAGTCCCTGGAACCCTATTTTTTGGACGAGGCCTCGGTTTTTGCCGCAAAAATGCTCTCGGTGGAACCGGGTATGGACGTGCTCGACATGTGCGCCGCCCCGGGCGGGAAGACTCTCGTCATAGCCTCCATGCTCCAGGGGCAGGGCTCGCTCCAGAGCAACGACCGTTCTCCCGACCGCCGCCTCCGCCTGCAGCACGTCATCGAGAATTCCCTCCCGCCGCAGTGGCGCTCCGTTATCAACGTTACGGGCTATGACGGCGTCAAATTCGGGCTCCACCGCAAGGAATCTTATGACCGCATCCTCCTGGATGCGCCGTGCTCGTCGGACCGGCACGTACTGCAGTCGCCGACGCACCTCGCGGAATGGTCCGCCAAGCGTGTGAAGCGCTTGTCCGTAGAGCAGGGATCGCTCTTGGCTTCGGCGGCGGACGCTCTCCGCCCTGGTGGCGAGATTGTTTACGGCACTTGCGCCCTCGCGCCCCTCGAAAACGATGCCGTTGTCGCTAAAATCCTCAAGAAGCGGCCTTTTTTGGAGGCTGTTTGCGTGGAGGAAATTCCCGAAGGTGCCGACCGCACGGAATACGGTGTCCATATCCTTCCGGACCGTGCTCGCGGATGTGGACCTATTTATTGCGCAAGATTGCGTAAACATTGATTTTTATGTATCTTTAGGGTATGTCTAGAAGAATCGTACCCTTGATTTTTGCCCTTGCGACCGCTTTCGCCTGGGCTCAGGAAGATAGCTGGGACGAAGCTCCCGCCGCTCCCGCTTCTTCGGCCGAGGTCTCTGCCCCGGCTGATTCGGCTGCCCAGGGTGCAGCTACGTCCAGTTCGTCGGTTGCCGCTCCGGCCTCCAGCGCAGCTCCGGTCTCGCGTGAGGTTGCCGTACGCTACTGGGTTTCCGGGGATTCCGTGGAACAGGAAGCGATTTTCGTGAAAATCGAGAAGGATACGGTCTACCTGAAGGCCCCGACCAAAGCCGACATGAAGAAGTTCGCCAAGCTCGAGGAGAAGGCGAACGTCGCCCTGCAAGAGAGCAACGGCCAGGAAGTCGAGGAAGACGAGGACGAAGAAGTTGAAATCAAGAAGGATTCCGCCGAAATCATCATGACGGACGCGGTCAAGAACTCCATGGCCGAGGAAAGCGATTCCGCGAGGGCCGCCCGCGAAGCTGCGGAACAGCTGGCGCAGGATGCTTCGGATGACTTCGAGACGGCACTCAAGAATGCCGAGGTCGCCAAGGTGGAAGAGGAAATCCGCCAGCGCGAAATCCAGGACAGTATCGAGGCCGCCAACGCGAACCCCTTCATCAAGATTTTCAGGCTGAACCTGAAGCGCCTCTTCAATCTCGAAGACAACGTGATGATCGATCTTTCGCTGTCCAATTACGTGGTGCCCGTGGTGGTCGAGGAAGAAGAGCAGATGGAACTCTATCCTCCGGGAAAGGCGAACCTTCTTGTTGTGTCGAATCCGGCAGCCTGTTCGCTGTTCGTGAACGGCATCCCGCTCAAGCAGGTGGCGCCCGATACCATCAAGAACATCAAGCCGGGCAAGTACACCATCTCGGTGATGCAGGTGCTCAAGGACGTGGAATGGTGGGGCTCCGCCGTCGTGAAAATCAACGCCGACAGCCTGAACAAGGTCGAAATCGCGGTGCAGCGCCCGCAGACGAGGCTCACGCTCAATACCGACCCGGAAGCCGTAGAAGTCTTTATCGGCGAAGAGCCTACGGAGAACATCTTCCCGGATTACATCACGGACGTCGTGGTGGAAAACATCAAGCCGCAGCCTAGCGTGCAGCTGTATTTCCGCAAGGTGGGTTACCGCGATACCACCATCACTACAGAAATCAAGGCTTACATGCCGAACCTTGTGAACGTCGAAATGACTCCGGTGCTCGACGACCTGGAATTCATTGAACAGCAGAACGCCTTCAACAAGGAACGTAGCCAGCGCCGCATTGGTCGAGGCCTCTTGTGGGGCTCCATCGTGCCGTTCGTGGCCGGTGGCGTGATGTGGTTCCTTGCCGAACGCAACTGGAGCGACGCCGCCGACAAGAAGAAGGCGTACGAGAAGAGCGCCTTTGCTAGCGAAGATACCAAGCAGATGGTCAAGGACAACCACGACCTGAACAAGAGTGGCGATATCAAGGGTATTATTGCCGGTGGCTTGGGCGCCTTGGGTATAGGCCTCCTGACTGCTGGCATTATCTTGGCATTCTAGTTTTTTTTGGATAAAAAAGGAGGGACCTCTGATGAGGTTTAGTTCTGTATTTGGAACATTGTCTTTTGCATTGGTGCTTTCACTTTTCAACGCCTGTGGCGATGATTCGTCTTCGGGCATTGAACCGCCAGCAGATCATGGTGACAAGCCGTATTGCGAGGTGACCGTCACCGAGACTGGATTTGTCCAGGAAATCTATATTCCCAATTCCATTTGGGGACAGACAAGTGTTTCGCTCAAGGACGACCAGATGACCTTCAAGCTTAAGGAGGTCTTTTATGAGGGGTATGACCTCGATCCGGATTCCGTCTGCGAGCATCTGGCCGATGCCTATGCTGATGCGGCCGGCTCTTCGTTTAGGTGCAATAGTAGCGGCGCCAGCTATGTTCTGAAAGTCTCTGCCTCGAATACGACTGCCATGAAAAGCGGACTCGCCGCCAAGATAAGCCAATGCGATTCGCTTGAAGCTGTCTGGGGCACGCGTCCCTCGTCCAGCAGCGATGGGGCTTCTTCGGCGAATTCGTCGTCCTCGAAGGGCTCCTCTTCGTCAATCGGTTCGTCTTCGAACAGCTCGTCCTCGAATAGTTCTTCTTCGGATGGTTCGTCTTTAAGCGGTTCGTCTTCGAGCCTTGGCACCACGGTTCCCAAGACCAAGATTTTGAGGGGAGATATCTACAACGCCTTTATCGACAAGCGCGACGGCAAGGCGTACCGTGTAATGCAGGTGGGCGATTATGTGTGGATGCTCGATAACCTCTATTATGCCGGCGGTACGGGTGATGAAACGCTTGGTGGGAATGTCTATTGCAGGGCCAGCGCGGCCAAGGGGTATTTGTACGACTTTGCCGCGGCGATGAACAATCCGACTTGTCGGAATAGCTGGTGCAATTACGACGATGTTGTTGTTCAGGGCGCCTGTCCCGATGGCTGGGCCCTTCCGCCGGCAAGGGCATGGGAAAAACTGAAAACGGATTTGAAAGATGTGTCTTCGTTCTTTGCCAATCCTCTTGGCGAATGGTCCGACTCCTGGAGAAATGATGGTATTGCCCGTTTCTGGTCGTCGACGGAAGATTCTCGATCTGGAGGCAAGGAATACTACTTCTCGCTCAGGCAAATCCAAAGCCAGGGCTACGACAAGTCCATGGGATACGCCATCCGTTGCATTGCGATGAAGGATGTGGTGCTGGATACTCTCGTGGAAGAGTCGAAAAGCAGTTCCTCTTCTATGACGGCTTACAGCTCTAGCTATGGCTTGGCCGAAAGTTCCAGTTCGTATGAAACGCCCGTTTCATCGTCGTTCTATTCGGTCGATGAAGACTATTTCAAGCGCAGCGAAGCTTGGGCCGCCCAGGATACCTTTATCGACGCTCGCGACGGACAATCTTACCATGTGACCGAAGTTGAGGGGATGATATGGATGGCCGAAAACTTGCGCTACCGTGATTCTACGGCGACTCCCGTTCTTCAGGGAAAAACGTGGTGCATCGGTGTGAACGAGGAATATTGCGAGTACGGCGTTCTTTATACGTTTGACGCCGCCATGGCCGATGCAGAATGTGCGTCTGGGAAAACTTGCGGGGACAAGGGTGACGAATACCGCGGAATCTGCCCGGAGGGCTGGCACATGCCGGTCGGTGGCGAATGGACGACTCTGTCGCAATGGCTTCTTTCGGGTTCCCAGAAACTTTTCGGCTCCGTCGCGACGGGAGAACATGGTAACGGTTCAAACGCGCTCGATCACTTTGCGCGTTTCTGGTCTGCCAGCGAAGGAAGGAACAACAAGAGCGCCGTAGAATGGTATGTATCTCCAGATGGAACGGTTTTGACTTCCCAGGAGTACGACAAGAATTTCGGCTATGCCGTTCGTTGCGTGAAAAATGCGGAAAAACCCATAAATAACTGATAATTGGGCAAAAAAAGGCTTGCCCCCTGTGCGATTGCGCATAGGGGGCATTTTTTTATTGCGAAAGAGCCAAGGACTATTTAGATTAAGGGTATGCGAAAAATACTGCTATTACTCTTGATTTTGGGAATGACTGTTTTTGCGCAGGACAAGGAGGCCCAGAAGGCCTCTTCCAAGGAACCACCCAAGAAGCCCGGCGGACTCCTGGATGCGCTCTACCCAGTTGCACAAGACGAGGCCATCGCGAAGGGACGGATTCTTGGCGGTGCCACGCTCTCGCTAATCCAGGGGACCACAGATGGCGATGCGCTGAATATCCTTATCGGCGATATATACGAGGGAGAAGGATATACGTTTACCGCCGAGCTTTTCGGTGGGTATTTTATCCGTAATGCCATGGCGTTGGGCGCGCATGTGGGGTATTCCCGCACATGGTTCGATATAGACTTTTCGCTCCTGGAAGACTTGATGGACCATTCGGAACACCGCAAGTACGTGAGCAACGGTTTCTTTGTACGGCCGTTTCTCAAGAACTACCTGAAGGTGTTTGACTCTAGGTTCATCTACTTTTTCAACGAGACTACGATCGGGGTGGAATATTCCTACGGGATTTCGCAGTCGGATGACGGCGAGGATATGGACAAGTCCAGACACCGCACATGGTCCATTGACGCGGGTCTCAATCCCGGCCTTTGTATCATGGTGCTGAACCGTTTTGCCTTTGAGACTTCGGTGGGCCTGCTCGGCTTGAGCACTAGCATCATGGAGGTCGAGGAGAATGGCGAGACCCATAGCGAGTTCGTGTACAATATCGTGAATTTTACGATTAATCTTTTGGCTCTTGACTTTTCGCTGGTTTACTTTTTCTAGGGGTGCAACATGAGAATTCTGAAGTATTGTCTTGCGGTTGCATTCGTACTTGCCGGCTGTTCGGCGGATTACGATACCTTCGGGGAATCGGACTACAACAAGCTTGTGGACATTGCGTTCGCGGAACAGGAAAGTTCGGTGAGTGTCTATTCCGGCGAGCACCGCATCAAGGTGAACTTGAAGGAACCCGAGAAAGGGAAGTCTACGTGGGAGTTCGTGACGCTCGATTCCGTGGACATGAGCCACTTTGCGTCGTTGCATCTGGTGGAAAGCGGTTTGGACGAATTTCCGATGGATTCGGCGGCTTGCGATTCCCTGGCGCGTGAGGTTTCGTATTCCAAAAAGGAACTCGAGGCAGGCGATAGGATTCGCATTCCCGAAAGCAAGATTGTCTACCTGCTTGTCATTTCCGAAAGTGGCGAGCCTAGCATCTGGAAGGTGGAATTCGTTATCCCGGAGGTAAAGGAATCCGCAAAGTCATCGAGCTCTTCGAAATCGGAAAGTTCGAGTTCCGGCAAGTCGGATGGCTCCAGCACGTCTAAAGATTCCAGCTCCAGCAACGCGTCGAGTTCCAGCTCGGGAAAGACGGATAGCTCGGATTCCGGCAAGGACGAGTCGAGCAGTTCCAAGGGGTCTGCTGCGGCCGAAGCTCCGTTCATCAAGTCCCTCGAGATTGCGGGGAAGGCCGCGGTTCTCGACAGCTCGGGCGAAGGCGAAAACGTCACCTACCATTTCCATGTGGATTCGCTTGGATTCCGCACGGACCTTGCGGACCTGGAAGTGACTGCTCTTGAACTTTCCGATGGAGCGTCTTGCGATATCGAGTCTGGCAAGAAGTACGACTTTGGTGCCGGCAAGAAGGTGACCGTTAAAAAGGGCGATGCGGAGCGGGTCTATACGGTCAAGGCGGGCTATCAGCTGCCGGGATCGGATTTTGATAGCTGGAAGGGCGACAATATTTTGCCGGATTCCATTTGGGACAACGCGAATACGATTGTCACGACTACGACGAAGTATTCTTCCGGAGGCGTCGTGGGCATCAAGATGGAAACGAATGTGGTGTTGACCAAGGTGGCGAGTGGCAGCGCCTATACGGCGGTATTCAATCCCAATGGGGTTGGAACGCTTTCGATGGCGAATGCGAGCACATGGCCCGATGGCAACGAACTCATCAACTTTGGCAAAAAGTTCGCGGCCCGCCCGGAGTACGTTGAATTCACGTTCTCGTACGAAGGCAAGGGCGACAGCTGCGACTTGTACGTACTGCTCGAAAACCGTACGGGTGACGGAAATGTGAACCGCACTTCTAGCGACGTGAATACGCTGGTGGCCTCCGCCTGGTACCGCTCCGAAACGGCCGACAATACGGGCCGCGAGAATCCCGACGTTGTCTATGTGTCCGAAAAAGATGCGAACGGCATGCGTACGGTGCGCCTGAAATTCGCCTACGGAAAGCCTCGCGAGGGGTCGCCCATTGAGAATTCCTCCGTCTTTGCGACTTCGCTGCAATCCCGCGAGAAAAAGGCCATCGATAATTCCCTGGTGGAAGGGGATGGCTCCAATGGCGTGACCCATATCCGCGTGGTGATGGCCTCTAGTGCGGCGGGAAACTTCTACGAAGGGACCAAGGGCGCGTTGCTGATAGTAGATGGAATGCGCCTGATATACTAAATTTGTTCGTGAAATTCAAACACAGGAGCTATATGCTTAAGAACCTCATCGCTATTCTGTTGGTTGCGTCCGTTTCGCTCTTTGCGCAGGACTACTCCGCCCCGCCTCCGACCAGTGAAACCCAGTACGAGGATGTTTCCGCATATACGTCCGGTGCGCCCGCTCCCGAAACTCCGGTCATGAACATCAACGAGGTCGCGAGCACGGATCCGATTTTCTATGTGTCCATCCATCCGATTTCCATGTTTTTGTGGTGGGCCCTCCTGGGAATCCCCACGATTAGCTTGACCATCGAAGGATGCGTTGGTCCGAGTTTTGCTGTCATCACTCGTCCGACCTTCATGTACTGGGGCGATACCCGTACCAGTGATAACGTAAAGGAAGAGGTTTCACTTTATGATTACGGTATTACCTTGGGTATTCGCTACTACTTCGCTGCTCACCATCAGGGCTGGTATATTGAACCGCAGTTTATTTACGAACGAGTTACCCTCGATTACACCTATGACTACGACGATGACATCGATAGATATTACCCCAGGACTCGCGATGAAGACATGACTGCTTCGGGCAACCTCTTTGGCGGTGGCGCCGTGATGGGTTACAAGTTTATGTCTGGAAGGTTTACCATGTCGAGCGATATAGGCTATGCCTATACGACGATTTCCTTGAAGGGACGCTCCCGCGAAGACGTGGAAGAAGCTTCGGCGGTGGGTGCAGGGTTCATCGGTAATGTCACGGCGGGTTTTGCCTTCTAAAATTGCTATATTGGCAGCAAGAATTGGAGATATACTATGCCAGCAATTCACTTGACTGCAGAAAATTTTGACAAGGCAATCACCTCGGGCCAGTTGGTTTTCGTTGACTTCTGGGCCACCTGGTGCCGTCCGTGCATGATGATGGGACCGATTATCGACGAGCTTGCCGATGAATACGAAGGCAAGGCGATTATCGCCAAGATGGATGTGGACAGCGACGGTGCGAAGGACATTTGCGCCCGTTTCGGCATTACGAACATTCCCAACATGAAACTGTTCAAGAACGGCGTCGAGGTGGGCAATGTGGTGGGCGCCGTTCCCAAGGCGACGGTCAAGACCGTCATCGACCGCAACCTGTAGTCCCAGATGCTTACTAAACGTTTGATTGTTTGCCTGGATGTCCGTAACCGCAAGGTGACGAAAGGCGTAAAGTTCAAGGGTAATATCGACATCGGTGACCCTGTGGAAATGGGTGCGCGCTACAGCGACGACGGTGTAGACGAACTTGTCTTTTACGATATTACGGCGAGCGCGGAAAATCGCCCTTGCGACATGGAAATGATTCGCCAGATTGCAAAGCGGGTGTTTATCCCGTTCGCGGTGGGTGGTGGTATCCGCAACCTCGATGACATGCACGACGCCCTGCTGGCTGGCGCCGAGAAGGTCAGCGTGAACAGCCTTGCCGTGTTGCATCCCGAAATCATTGCCGATGGGGCGAAGGCCTTTGGCCGCCAGTGCATCGTGCTTGGCATGGATGCTAAGTTTGTCGGTATTTCGGACAAAATACCGAGCGGCTATGAAGTTTTTATTCGCGGTGGACGTACCGCGATGGGTATAGATGCGGTCGAGTGGGCCAAGAAGGCCGAAGACCTGGGCGTCGGAGAAATCTGCCTGAACTCCATCGATGCCGATGGCGTAAAGCAGGGCTACGAGCTCAATATTACCGACATGATCGCGAAAGCGGTGCAGGTGCCCGTGATTGCGAGCGGTGGCGCCGGAACTCCCGAACACATTGTGGATTTGTTCCACAGGACGTCTGCTGATGCGGCGCTTGTGGCGTCGATGGTGCATTTTGGGGATTATACCGTGCCCCAGATTAAGCGCGAAATGCTTGCGGCCGGGATTCCCGTGCGCAAGAACATGAAGGGCGAGGTTTAAGGTGCGCCCCGAGGTAGCCGTCAAGATTTTCGAGGCTGGCAAGTCTGCCGGAGCCGACTTCGTGGAAATTTTCGAAGAGGAAACCCGCGGTTCGAGCCTCGGGCTCAAGGACCGTCAAATCGAGACGGCCACGGCGGGCACGGAATACGGCATAGGCGTGCGCCTGCTTTACGGCACCGAGGTTCTTTACGGCTTCACGAGCGACGATAGCGAAGAATCCCTGCTGAAGCTGGTAAAGACGCTCGCTTTCGGCCGGATTGCCAAGGCGGGTGGCTCTAGCGCCCCGTTTGAATTCGCTCCCGAGAAGCGTGTCTGTGACTACAATCCTGCCGCGTTCAAGGACCCGCGTGTATTGGGGCAGGCGATTAAGCAGGACTTCTTGTTACGCGCCGACGCTGCGGCTCGCGCGGTATCTTCAAAAGTGGCGCAGGTCGGCGCGAGCGTTACGGACAGCTGCTCTGCGATTACGCTCATGAACAGCGAGGGCCTGCATTTGGAAATGACCCGTGGCCGCCTTCGCGTGAACGTGAACGTGACGGCGACAGACGGTTCCGAGCGCCTTACAACGCACGAAGCCCCCGGTGCGCTCGGCGGCTATGAACTTTTGGCGAACTATTCGCCCGAAAAACTCGCGACGGATTGTGCCGAACGCGTACTCCGCATGCTCGATGCCGGATATATCCAGGGCGGCCAGATGCCCGTGGTGATGGGTAACGGCTTTGGCGGCGTGATTTTCCATGAAGCCTGCGGTCACCCGCTCGAGACGGAATCTGTTCGACGCGGGGCAAGTCCGTTCTGTGGCAAGATTGGCGAGGCTATAGGCCAGCCTTGCCTTACGGCGATTGACGACGGCACGGTTGACGGCATGTGGGGAAGCCTCAAGTACGATGACGAGGGAACGCCCACGCAGCGAACCGTATTGATTGAAAACGGTATCTTGAAAACCTACATGAGCGACCGCGTTGGCGCATCCGAGGTGGGAATCTCCCTTACGGGATCTGCCCGCCGTGAAAGCTACAAGTATGCGCCGGTGAGCCGCATGCGCAATACGTATATCGCTCCCGGCAAGGATACGCTCGATTCCATGATTGCGAGCGTCGATAACGGACTTTATGCGGCCCGCATGGCGGGCGGTTCTGTGAACCCCGCGACAGGCGAATTCAACTTTGCGGTAGACGAAGGATACGTTATCCGGAATGGCAAGGTTTGCGAACCGGTCCGCGGAGCGACACTCATAGGCAAGGGTCACGAGATTATGCCGCGCATCAGCATGGTCGGGACCGATTTTGAGCAGGCCGCAGGCGTTTGCGGGGCCAGTTCGGGCCATGTTCCCGTGACGGTTGGCCAGCCGAGCATCAAGGTAGACCAGATTCTCGTCGGTGGACGATGAAATAAACAACGGCACCCCGCGAGGAGATGCCGTTGTTGGTGTATGGGATGTTTGGATTTATGTTCATAAAATAGTTTCAAAAATCGTACAGCGAAAGTAGTACGGGGCAATTTCCATTGTAAAGGTTTACAACACTTACAACGGGCCGAAAAATCAAAAAATGGCGTTTTTGGGCTGAAAATGCTGTTTTTGTAAACGGCTGTAGACTCATTTTGAAATGTTTCGAGGTGCAAAATGAAGGTGAAACGGTAATTTTTTGAAACATAACTGCCATTTTGACTGAAAATGCGGGATATCCCGGTCTTGGCACGGCCTTTGCATATAATAGGGCGGTAAAAATAAAAAGAAGGTTCATCTATGTCCGATTTTAACAACGATGCAGAAAAGGTATTGGCCAAGGCGCAGAGCCTGCGTGACCGTTGCTCGCATTCCTACCTGGGTGCGGCACATTTGGCCGTGGGTCTAGTCGAAGGCCCCGATGCCACCCTGAAAAAGCTTTATAAATCCAAAGGCGTGAAGACGAACGAACTCCGCGGCAAGCTGGAGCCGTTCGTGCAGAAGATTCCACGTATGGAAGGTGTGAACCCCGACGTGGAACCCGATAACGACTTGAACCGTATTTTGCGTGCCTCTGTGCAGGCGGCGCGTCAGGTGAACCGCATGGTGACCCCGGGCGATATGCTTGTGGCCTTGATGAAGTTCTCGGGCGATCGTGGTCTTGCGAAGGTGTTCGAAGATGCGCTGGGTTCCGTAGAAGTCGTGGAAACCTGGCTGTCGGATCCGTTTGCGGGTGCCGCGAATGCCGAGGAACAGTCTCCGCTGAAACTTTACGGCCGTGAACTCGTGGAAATGGCCGCTGACGGAAAGCTTTCGCCGGTGATTGGCCGTGAAGAGGAAATCCGCCGCGTCATCTTGATCTTGAGCCGAAAGACGAAAAACAACCCGTGTCTGGTCGGTGAACCTGGCGTGGGTAAGACTGCTATTGTCGAAGGGCTCGCCGAGCGAATCTATCGCGGCGATGTGCCTGACGCTTTGAAGGGCAAGAAGTTGTTCGCGCTCGATTTGTCCGCGTTGATGGCGGGCGCAAAGTACCGTGGCGATTTCGAGGAACGTTTGAAAGCTGTGCTCGACGCGCTTGAAGAAGACGGCAATACCTTGCTGTTCATCGACGAAATTCACACCATCGTGGGTGCGGGTAAGACCGAGGGCTCCATGGACTTGGGCAACATGCTTAAGCCGAAACTCGCCCGTGGTGAACTGCACTGCATCGGTGCTACCACTACGCAGGAATACCGTAAGTACATCGAGAAGGATTCCGCTCTGGAGCGCCGTTTCCAGCCTGTGCAGGTTGACGAACCGAGCGAAGAAGAATCGATTTCTATTCTCCGTGGCATCAAGGATGGCTTTGATGCGCACCATGGCGTGCGTCTGCACGACAACGCGCTCGTGGCGGCGGTGAAACTTTCGAACCGCTACATCAGCGACCGTTTCTTGCCGGACAAGGCTATTGACCTGATTGACGAGGCGGCAAGCCTTGTGAAGACGCAGATGGATACCGTGCCCGAAGCCTTGGACACATTGCAACGTAAGGAACTCCAGATGAAAATCGAGGAGCAGGCCTTGGCGAAGGAAACCGACGACACCAGCGTAAAGCGCCTGAAAGAGCTCCGCGAAGAGTTGGCGACAACGGATGCGGCGGTCAAGCTGATGCAGGACCGTTGGCAGGAGAGGCGCGCGAAAAATGCCGAGTTGCAGGGCCTTAAAAAGTCTTTGCAGCAAGCGAAGGACGAGATGGAGCAGGCCGAAGCCCGCTACGACTTGAACCGTGCCGCCGAACTCAAGTACAACAAGATTGTGAACCTGGAGCGTGAAATCGCCGCGAAGACCGAAGAAATCAAGAAGTCCGCAAGCGACAGTGACCTGAGCGAGGAAGTGACGGAAGAAACCATCGCCCTTGTGGTAAGCCGCTGGACGGGAATTCCGGTGACGAAACTTTGCGAAGGCGAAAAGGCGAAGTTGTTGCATTTGGACGAACGCCTGCATGCCCGCGTGATTGGCCAGGACGAGGCCGTGGAAGCGGTTTCGGAAGCGATTCTGCGTAACCGTAGCGGCTTAAGCCGCGAGAATGCGCCGATTGGTAGCTTCTTGTTCCTGGGCCCGACGGGTGTGGGCAAGACGGAACTTGCGAAGGCACTTGCCGTGGAACTGTTTGACGACGAGAACGCGCTCGTGCGTATCGACATGAGCGAATACATGGAAAAGCACAGCGTGAGCCGCTTGATCGGTGCGCCTCCGGGATACGTGGGCTACGAAGAAGGCGGCCAGCTGACCGAAGCCGTGCGTACGCATCCGTACTGCGTGATTCTGCTCGATGAAATCGAGAAGGCTCACCCCGATGTGTTCAATACGCTGTTGCAGGTGCTTGACGATGGTCGTTTGACCGATGGCAAGGGCCGTACCGTGAACTTCAAGAACACCTTGATCTTGATGACATCGAACCTGGGTGCCGCACACTTCCAGAACCGCGCGGGCGATGCAAAGCCTGTGACCTTGAAGGAAATCGAGCCGGAACTCCGCACCTTCTTCAGGCCGGAATTCCTGAACCGTCTGGACGAAGTGCTGGTGTTCCAGAGTTTGACGAAGCCGCAGATTCGCGACATTGTGAAACTCAAATTCAAGGGGCTCGCCGAACGCGCCGCCCGTCAGGATTTGCAGCTCACGCTGACCGACAAGGCTCTCGACGCGATTGCCGACGGTGCCTACCAGCCGGAATTCGGTGCACGCCCGATCCAGCGTTACCTGGAACGGAACGTGGAACGCCCGCTGAGTCATGCAATTCTCGCCGGAGACGTGAGTGCGGCAAAGCCTGTGGTCATCGACTACGACGGGAATGCGTTCACGGTGAAATAAAAAGCGCTACAGCGCTGTCATCACGTACAGGCCGATGGTCTTCTGGTCGTTGTTGTCGTCTTGCATCACGCCGATGTCAAAGTCCAGGCGGACGCGCGCAGAGCCGAGAGCCAGTTCCAGCTTCGGGATGATATCAACCATGAAATCATCCTTGAGGTACCCGATACTTCCGGACGCGATGATTTCCGTCATGATGCGGAATGTCTTGCCGAAATAGAGTGTCGGTGTCATGCCGGCAGCGAGTTTCGCGTAACCGTCCTTGCCTGTAACGCCGTCCAGAAATCCCGAACGGAGTTCGTAGAAGTTGGAGAAACTTTTTGCGATAAACTGCTCGAAGGCGTAGGTGACGACTATGGCGCTACCGGTGTTGCGGTTGAGTCCGAAGTAACCGTCGATTTCGAGGAACTTCCCGGGCGTAAAGCGGTAGCGTCCACCGACGTCCATGGATATTTGGGAATGGTCCATCTTGTCGTAGGTGTAAACGTCCATCTTGGCGCCGATGTCGAAATCCTTCGATACGGAACCGAGTATGTTGATTGGGAAGAGGACATTGCTGCCGAAGTCCGAACGGAGGCCGACGCCCGCGCCGAACTTGGGGGCCGGCTTGCTGTCGGGCCCGAAGGTATAGTGCATGTCCCAGATATGGTCAAGTGCGAAAGCGTTTATGGCGAAAGCGGCAATCAGGAGTGCGGCGAAACGTTTCATATACGGTAAATTTAAAATATTCATGGCGGAAAATGCTAGATTTAGGAGTGAAAAGAGGTGATTATGATTGAACCGCGTCCAGAATTGTCTAAGCTTTCCGATTACGTTCCCGGCAAATCCATCGAGGAAATCCGTGAACAGTATGGTCTCAAGAAGATTGTAAAGTTGGCTTCCAACGAAAATCCGCTTGGAGCCTCCCCGAAGGCGGTCGAGGCGTTCCTCAAGATTGCGGACAGCCTGCACCTGTACCCGCGCGGCGATGCACCGACGCTTATCCGCTCCATTGCCCAGAAATATGGCGTGAAGACGGAGCAGATTGTCGTCGGTAACGGCTCCGACGAGATTATCGACATGGTCGGCAAGGCCTTTATCCGCCAGGGCGACAACTGCGTTGGCATTACACCGACTTTTTCCGTGTACAAGTTTACGACGCTCTCGAACGGCGCCGAGTTCATCGGTGTGGGCGAGGGCGATGCGAAGATTTCGCTTGATGATTTGGCGAAGGCCATCGACGGCAAAACCCGCGTAGCCTTCATCTGCAACCCGAACAACCCGACGGGTACGTACTACACCGAATCCGAAATTCGCGATTTTTTGAAGAAGGTTCCGCAGAATGTGCTGGTGTTCCTGGACGAAGCCTACTCGGAGTTCGCAACCGCTGCGGATTACCCGAACATGTTCTCGGCTTTGGATGAATACCCGAACCTTTTCATCAACAGGACGTTCAGCAAGATTTATGGACTTGCCGGCTTGCGTATCGGTTATGCCATCGCCAGTACCGAAGTGGTACGCCACCTCTGGAAGGTAAAGCCCCCGTTCGACGTGAACCAAGCTGCTCAGGTGGCGGCGATTGCGGCTCTCGGCGATAAGGAACACGTGGAAGCGACCCGCAAGATGAACGCCGAGGGAATCGATGTTCTTACCCGCGAATTTACGGCGCTCGGTTTCAAGGTGCTCCCGACACAGGCGAACTTCATCTGCGTCAAGATTGGCGAACGTGCCCGCGAACTCGTCTCGTTCCTGGAAAGGAACGGCATGATTGTCCGCGGCCTCACAAGCTTCGGTATGCCGGAATACATCCGTGTCACTATCGGCAAGCCCGAGGAAAACGAGTTCCTCGTGATGCTTGTCAAGAAATGGAAAGCGGAGGCCTAAGATGTCCGCGACGTCAGAAAATCTGGAGTTCTTGAAAATCGCGCTCAAGACGGCGGAAATGGCTCAGGAAAATATCCTGAAGTTTTTCCAGACGGGAGTGGGTGTCGAGTGGAAAAAAGACAACACTCCGGTAACGATTGCCGACAAGAGCACGGAAGAACTGGCCCGCGAATTCTGGGCGAAGGAGACTCCGGGCTTCGGCGTGATTGGCGAGGAGTTCGGAATCGAGAGCCCTGATGCGGAATACCAGTGGGTCATCGATCCGATTGACGGCACGAAGGCTTTCGTGCATGGCGTTCCCCTGTTCGGCACGCTTATTGCGCTCTACAAGAAGAATGTTCCCGTGTGTTCCCTTATCCGCATCCCGGCGATGAATACGGCCGTGTGGGCGGTGAATGGCGGCGGTGCATTCTTGGACGGTCGTGAAGTTCGCACTTCGAAGGTATCGCAGTTGAGCGACGCACTTGTGCTTTCGGGAACGGTCAACACGATGGAAGACAAGGGCTTTGGCGAAGGTTTCGCGAAGCTCCGTCGCAGTGCACGCCTGCATCGCGGATGGGGTGATTGCTACGGCTATTACCTCGTGGCTGCTGGCCGTGCCGAAATCATGGTGGATCCGGTTGTTTCCCTGTGGGACATCGCTCCGTATCCGCTGCTGTTTACCGAAGCGGGTGGCAAGTTCAGCACCATCGACGGCAAGACGGAACTCTTCGATGCAAACGGCAAGCCCACGGCCCCGATTTACGAAGGCTTCACGAGTGTCGCGACGAACGGCGCCTTGCACGATGTCGCGCTTGACTGCCTGAAGAAATAGCTCTAGCCTCATTTCAACATCGTCTCTACGGCGACGGAATCCTCCGAGAACGTTACGGTAACGGTCCCGCTTTTTGCCGTATTCAGGTACGGGATGTGGAGGGAATCCAGGCGTGCGGTTACTTGCTTGTGCGGGTGGCGGAATTTGTTCCTGCGTCCGCTTGAAATCAAGGCGAGGTGCGGTGCGACTGCCGCCAGGAACGGCGGGCTGCTCGATGTCTTGCTTCCGTGGTGGCCCACTTTCAGTACGTCACTCTTCAGGTAGGCCGACGTTTTCAGAATTTCCTTCTCGCCGCCCTTGGTCAGGTCTCCTGTCAATACCGCGGAATGGCCGAGCCCCTTTGCCCGCAAGGTAATGCTTTCTTCGTTTGTCTCTCCGCAGAAGCCGGGCCGCGGGTGGACGGCCTCTATCTCGAACAGGGATTCCTTCCATCGGAATCCTCGATGGATGACCCTTACGGGAATATCGCGTTCATGGGCTTCCCTCAAAACGTCTTGCCAATCGGGTTTCTGGGTGTCTACGGCGCAATGGCTAATCCAGATTTCCCTTACGGGAAACATCTTGAGGAGGCTCTCGGAACCGCCAAAGTGGTCGGCGTCGGGGTGGGTGACAACAAGAGCGTCTAGCCGCAAAACTCCGGTGTGGTGCAGGAACGGGACGATGATGTCTTTTCCGGAATCGCGCTTGTCGTTGGGGCCCGTGTCTACGAGGATATGCTTGCCGGATGGAGTTGTGATGAGGATGCTGTCGCCTTGCCCGATATCGATGGCGGTAAGCGCCCATGTGGGATGCACGATTCGCGTGTAGCTGTCGATGCAGAACAGGACGGAAAAGGCGAGGAGGCTGCAGAACGCGTAGATTCTGGCAATCCGGTTCTTGCGGAAAAGTGGGAACAGCAGGAAGAGTGCCCCCAGGGGCAACAGCATGGCCGGCGGGAAGGGGCCGACGGTGATGGAGGCTTCGGCGGAATCGGAGAGAACGCGCGTGAACAGCCCCGCAAGTCGCAAAAAGAAACTTGCTGCATAGCAAAAGTATTGCCGTAAGAAGTCGAACGGCGAGAGTAGCGCGAAAAGCCCTGCCTGCATGCCCCAGGAGATGGCGGGAACGACGATGATGTTGCCGAGCCAGGCGAAGGGCGAGAGCGTTTTGAAATGATGGATGAGGAACGGCGATGTGGCCAGCGTGGCGCAGAGGGTGACGTAGGTCGGGTCGATGACGAACTCCCGCAGCCTGCTCCAGAGTTTGCTTTTTTGCAGGAAGTCGGGGAGTTCTTTAAACGGGTTGCCCCTGCTGCCGATGAGAATTCCTGCCGTGGCGGCGACGGACAGCTGGAAGCCGGGATTCCACAGCTCGCCCGGATGGGGAATCAAAATGAAAAGTAATGCCGCCCCGAGGCTGTTGAAAGTATTGGCCGGCCGCTGCAACAACGTGCCTAGTTGCGGTACGGCGAACATCAGTACCGCCCTGCGCACGGCGGGGGAGCCTCCCGTTACGGGAATGTAGACGAACATCAGGATGATGGCGACTATCCGTACGGCCTTGTGCGGCAGACGCGTTGCCTTGAGGAATATCATGAGTATTCCGGCAAGCAGTACAACATGAAATCCCGAAATTGCGAGGACGTGCACCAGGCCCGAGCGCTGGAAATCGCTGCGGAGCGCTTCGGGGATGCCGCTTCGGTCACCTGCCAGCAACCCCAGGAGAAGTCCCGTTTCCGAAGGCGTCAGGTAATCGTCGAACCGGGACTTAATCCAGGAACGGAAATTGAAAAAGCTGCGTTCGGGAATCCACGGCCCGCGTCGGCTATCCCAGTGCAGGAACTTGCCGTAGGCGGCGAGCCCTTGGCTCTTGAGCCAAGACTGCGTATCGAATGCTCCCGGCACCGTGGGTGGCGTTACCGGGTACCAGCTGGCTTCGTAGCAGATGGAATCCCCGGGGGCGGGCAAGTTGGGCAAATCCCTCTTTTCGGTAATCCTTGTGCGGTAGGCTTGCGCATCGGTGGAACGCACCAGGAAGGCGGTCCCGCTTGCTCTCGGGAGTACGGCCTCGATGATGCCGCAGCCCTTGGCGGGTGGTTCGGAGAGATGGCCGTTCAGGGGCCTTGCCTCGTGGACCAGGAGTGCGACGGCCATGGTGATTGCGATGGCGAACTGGACGCTTTTCGGAAAAAAACGGAACGAAACGAGGACGAGCGCAAGAAGAACGGGGGCGTATTCCGGACAATCGAGGCTTGCGTATGTCGCCATGAGTGCAAGTGCGCAGGCGAGAGCGGGCTTGCCTGTGAGCGGGCTCAATAAATCACGCCAGGAATCGCGGAATTCGGCACGGAACGATGTTCTCTTGTCATTCATTTTTATACCTTTAGGTCGGGGTTGCTACCTATGGGTGGCTTCTATCTATAAGACGGATTTTTTGAGGAAAATGAGCCTTTCGGAGTACAAAAAAATTGGATTTGGGCTGTTGGCGATGTTGCTCGCGGCCTGTACAGACAGCGTAAACGTTGCGGATACGGAAAATACGGTTTTCCCGGACAACCCGTACTATTTTTCGTATGCGCCTAACGACATGGCGGCCAACGATTCCATTTCGGCGAACTTGACGCATGGTGTAAAGTTGTCGGTCCATCCCAACGCATCTTACGAACTTTCGTTCAAGAAGGACCCTTTGGTATCCGGGGTGCCGGAATTGCAATTGTTCCATCTTTACTTGAACTCGGACAGCACCGCCTATTACGGCAAGAAAATCCGCAGCTTGCAGCCCAAGGAAATTGACGGCCGTTTTGTGTACACCTTTACCTGCGAAGAAAAGGATAATGCGGAATGGGCTACATCCCTCTCTATTGACGGAGCGTTCTATAAGGGACGGACGGATAGTGTTCGCTGGATCGGTAGCGGTGCGTACTCCGACCATTTTTCGCTGAACCTCGTTGTAGTGGGGAAGCATACACTTACGTCGGACAGCGTGGGCGTGGAAGAACTTGCCGAAAAGACGCTTCAGGCGTTCCGCAAGTACTATACGAGTGTCCATATCGATACGATTTACATCCGCTATGCGGATCAGCACCCGACGCTGGGCAGCAAGTACCCGGCGAACGAGCCCTGGCTGGCGGGAAGGTCTTCGTCGGACATGTTCCTGTACGAGCTGGGCGGCTGGCCCGAGGAGCATGTGAAGGAGGCTCTCGATATCGTCTATGTCTACCGGATAGAACGGGAACTGACGATTGGGTATGCGAGTCTCTTTAGCGGTAACCTGGGCGGTGGGGCGCTCAGCACGGTGCTTGTCGGCAATTACGTGATGTCGTCGGAAGGTTCCAAGAAGGAACGACTGCTTTCGTCGGACGAGATTGTCGAAACGATATTGCACGAGACGGGACACTTCTTTGGCCTGCGGCATACGACTTCGACGATGAACGACTTCTCGGTGTCGCACGACATGTCCATTATCGAGGACGGCTTGGAAGATACGCCGTATTGCGTTGAACTCTTGCGCCGCCGTCTCTTGAAATCTTCGGTGGTGGAGCCCTCCGTTCCGCAGCGTCCCGTGATGCCAGGGGAGTTCTACGAGCGCGTTTTCTGGGATGCCTCGGATGCGCAGGCTATCGCGGACTGTCCCGATGCGAAGAATTTCATGTTCCCAGCAACGATGGACGAATCCTTCGAGGGCTTCTCCGAGCAGCAACTCGAACTGATTCGCCGAAACCTCATGATATTCCCGCACTGATATGAAACCGTCTAATTTTTCTGAACCGGTACAACTGATTGCGTTTGTTTTGCAGCGTGGCGGGGAATGGGACCCGACGGTGCTCTCGAAACTGGAGGGCGAATGGGGACCGATCCGTTACAAGGGAAAACTTTTCGCATTCGACAAGACCTCGTATTACGAGCCCGAGATGGGAGCGGGGCTTTATCGAGGTGTGCTGAGTTTTGAGAAATGCATCCCGGCCGAGTCTATTGCCTTGGAGAAAGCCAGAAGCAATGCCCTGGAAATGGCAATGGCTGCAGAAGGAGATTGTAGACAAGTTAATATCGATATCGGCTACATGGATTTGGACAAGGTGGTGTTGCCCAGTTATAAGCGCGGCCCCTTCAAGCTATATGCCGGTAATGGCGTGTGGCTCGACATGCTCTTGACTTATGCCAAGGGGCTGTTCCGCCCGACGCAGTGGGCGTTCGAAGATTTCAAGCGGAACCCGTACCAGCACGACTTGCAGCTGATTCGGGAACGGTGGCGGAAGAGCCTCCGGACTAGTCCGCAGGAAACTCCATAAAAAAAGCCCCGGTTGAACCGGGGCAAACTTTTTTTGCAGGGAATCGTTATTGCGCGGCCTTGGCGGCTTCGTAGGCTTCGAATTCCTTGTTGGCGTCGCCGTATGCCTTGCTGGCGCGGAAGCGGGCCACGTCGGCCTGCTTGGCGGCAAGTTCAGCTTCGAAGGCTTCGCGGACGAGCTTCGGATCCATGGCCATGATGGCGTAGACCTTCACGCCGTTCTCCTTGGCTTCGGTCTTGACCTTGATGATGGTCGCACCGCGGATGGTGGTGGAGACAACGTTCTTCTTCACTTCTTCGAAGTGCTGGGTCAGCTCGGAACCGACTTCTTCGGCGTAGGCGCGGGTCAGGTTCTGCAACTTGGATTCGAGTTCGCGACCGATATCGGTACGGGCGTTCAAGTCGGCCTTGTCGTAGGCCACCTGTTCATCTTGGGATTCACCGATACCGAAACCGGCAACAACGCCCTTCTCAATAAGTTCGGTCTTTTCTTTCTGCAATTCGGCAAGAGCGCTTGCAGCCTTTTCTTGAGGGGTGCTGGCGCAACCGACAAAAAGGGCGGATATGGCAAGAGCGGCTAGAAGTTTCTTCATAATTTCTCCTTGGTAGGGTTTTAATTCATTCGTAAAAGTATTTTAATGAATGTGCAAAGTCAAGAGATTTTTTTTGAAAGTTACGATTTTGTGACGGATTTAATAAAAAAAGAAACTTGGATGTGATTGTAAATATATATTTGATAATGTATGAAAGCCCCTATGAAAATTCTTTGGCTGTCGGCAGTACTGTCGCTGGCTTTTATTGCCTGCAAGGATGAGGCGAAACCCCAGACAAAAGAGGCCCCTCCGGCTGAAACCGTAGTGGAAGAAACCCCTCAAAAGTCGATTCTTAAGGCAAAAGTTCGCAAGTCCCTTGGAGAGGCGGATTACACCCGCGGCGAGGTGTTAAACTGGAAACATGTGAGTGTTGGCCAACGTATTATCGAAAAGGACCGCATTCGTACGGCTTTTGAATCAGAGGTTGTTCTTGCAGTGGAGGATGGCTCCTGCCTGTGGATTACCGAGAATTCGGATGTGACTCTTTCGGCGGAAATGTTCGAAGCGTTGCGTCGTAAGGTGTCAATTGTCATCAAGAAGGGACGGATACATTTCGATGTCCAGAAACAGAAGATTGGCGATGCCTTCGAGTTCAAGACGGGTACAGCCGTGGCGGCTATCCGTGGAACGGCGGGCTTCGTTGGCGAAGTCGGCGGCAAGATGGTCGCTTCGTTGAAGGAAGGTCGTGTAGAAGTTACCGACAAGAACGGCAAGAAAGAAATGATTGTCAAGAACCAGACGGTCGTTGTGGACGACAAGAAGGGCGTTGTCATGATGGACTTGCAGGCATCTGGTTCTGCGGCTCTTTCGAAGGTGTTGGATTCCTTGGTCAAGTCCGCTCCCGAGGCCGACGTGGCACGTGAACTCGCGGTGGTGCTGAAGAAGTTCGATGCCGGCTACAAGGAACGTCGTAACGCATTCGAAAAGAACTTGAAATTCCAGGCATCCGCACTTCCTCCCGAGATTTATTTCCCGAACGTTACACTGCAGGCCCGCGTGAATCCCGGCGTGATTGTGACGGTGCTGGGCGAGACTGATATCGTTGGCGCGAACGGAATATACCAGCGTAGCTTTGAATGGGCCGACGACGCTTACGGCACCAAGCGCTTCTTCGCGAACTGCAGCGACGGCGAAGTTGAAATCCCGTGCTTCATGTGGACCACCGAATACGTGGCGCCCGCTGCGGAACAGCCTGTGGCGACGGATTCTGTTGCGGCCGAGGAACCTGCGGCTAAGAAACCCGCCGAGGCCAAGCCTGCCGAAGAAAAGCCGGCGGAGACCGCGAAGAATCTCGATGTCTCCGTGAGTATTTCCGGCCCGAAGGTCGAAAAGGTTCACAACAATGCGGAAACGTATACGGCGCGTATCAAGGTGAACCTTGCCGGCATAGGCAAGGCTGATTTGGACCAGGTAAAATCTATTGTGTTGAAGCGTGGCGGAAACGTTGTCGAGACCGTGTCGGCGAACCAGATTACTTCGCTGAGCAGGGAATTCCGGCAGACCATCGAACGCAACAGAATTGTCCACTTCGATGTCGACGTGACGCTAAAGAATGGCAAGATCGTCAGTGCGCAAAAGACATACGAGGTGTACTGCAACCCGCGTAACCACGTGGGCGGCGAGGATGCCGTTAGCCAGGATGAAGAGTATGAACAGCTCAAGTCCAGGGGCATGCTGAAGGAAGAATAGTGCCGGTGCGCTAGAAAGAATTTAAGGAGAAAAAAATGAAGAAATCGCTTGTGTTTGCTGCTTCCGCCCTCTTTTTGGCTGGGTGTGCATCGAATCCTCCCGTAGATAACGATCCTGCACGTGCTCGTGCCCATGCTGCCTATGATGCTGCCGACGAGGAATTCGGCGAAAAGCCGACTCCGAGCCAGTCCGTAAAAGCGCGCGATGAAGGTCCGGCCGTCATCGCCGTGTCGAATGCGACATTCAAGTCTCAGCCCACGGTCCTTGTGGCGCCTGCGATGGGGAAGGGCGAAACGCCGAACATCGAAGTCATCCGTAAGAATCCGCTCGCGAAGACAGCCATGGAAGTCATCAACGCCTACCTCACGAGCCGAGACTATAGCGTCATTGGCCTTGAAAGCCAGGCACAACTCGACGAAGTGGTACAATTGCAGTCGGACATCGCCGGTAACGATGAGGACCTTGCCTATGTGGCGGGTCTTTCCGTTGGTGCCGATATCAACATCACGTTTGCCGGGAGCATCCAGCTGGAAGACCTGGTGATTGACTTGAATGCGACTGAAGCTTCTACTGCCAATCTGATTGCGAGCGAATCCGTACGTTTCCAGAACAACGGCGAAAGCCAACGCGCCTGGGTACAGAGGGCTGTGCAGGAAGCCATCGTGAAACTCGAGAACAAGGTCCGTGACCGCTTGGCGAAGGACTTGGAAAAGGGCATACAGTACAAGGTGGTGGCCCACTTGACGGGTGAATTTACCGACGAGCAGGCCGAGAATATTTCGAACATGGTGTCTACGCAAATTCGCAAGAAGTTCAACAAGATGCAGGTCATCTCGATGAGCCGCAATACGTTTGACCTTCTGGTCTATGCCGATCCGGATGCATACGATGACGCCCAGATGGTTTATGACGTGTTCGTGGAAGGCTTGAACGGGTTGGCCAAGGTCCGCAAGCAGAATATCACCAAGAAACTGATTATCCTGGAAATCCAGTAGTATGAAACGAATCGCCTTTGCTCTGCTCCTTGCCTTTACCGCTTACGCATCCGCGGGTATGCTGAGTTATACCGCGTATTCCAAGAAGTCCCAGAAGGATGCCGACCAGTTGGCGCTTGATGGGCTTGCCAAACAGCTCCGCTCCAAGGTGGAGTCCGAGTTTGCTGTGACTAAAACCGAGGATGCCGAGGGCAATATCTCGGAAACGGTCCTGAGCAAGAAAAAGGTTTCGACGAACATCGTCATCAAGGGCGCAAAGCTTACCGCGGGCCCCAAGCAAGATGGCAAGTTCACTTCGACGGCGACGGTCGATACCGACCAGATGGCATCGAAGATTCTCGTGGATCTTGCTGCAATCAACGACAAGATGAAGGAGTTGGACAAGATTATCCGTGCCGACATCTTGAACGGCGATTACCGCAAGATGACGCTCGACATGACGGACCTCGAAAAACAGGCGGACGAGTACAGCCTGAATCTCGAGAACCTCTCGTGCCTGCAGAAAATTCCGCCGGAACTCAAGCTCGAGACAACCATCGGCAAATTGATGGAATTCGTGGTGGGCAACATGGCTGCGCTCAAGATGGAAACCGACCTCACGAGCGAAGCGCTGGTTGTGACCATTACCGATGTGGCTGGCCCCGTGGAGTACTTCCCGATTGCGCTCACGCAAGACAACAAGGACCTCGCTCACGAAAAGACGAATGCCGAAGGTGTCGCTATTTTCCCGCTGACGCAGGTGAAAAAGAAGAAGCCGACAGGTGAAGTGACCGTTCACGCCGATTTGAAATTCAAGTATGTGCGCAAGTCCGATTTCATTACGCAGACGGTGAGCTACAGCAGCGAAAAGAGCGCCTGTACGTTCCGCCTCGCTTGCGACGGCCCAACAGAAGCGTGTGCCGCCATGCGTAAGTATTTGAACGACGCCGGAATCCCGACTCTCGACAAGGACAACCTGCCGCTGCTCTCGGTAAAAATGTCGACGGTCGACAAGATGAACGCCAACAAGAGCCTCTGCACGTCGCGCTTGACAGCCGTGATGCAGGCGGGCAAGGCCCAGCTGACGATTGACGCCCAGGGTGTCGGTCGCGACAGGGATGCCGCCCAGGTGAAGGCGGTGACGAAGCTGAACGCGACGAAGATTTACGATACGTTCGGCAAGGCCTGCAAGTAGGTCGGGTTAGAGAATTTTCCCAAGCGCCACGATGGCTGCCGTGCGCCCGCGTAGGCGTGTGTTGCCGAGTTTCAAGAGTTCGACTTTCCTGGCGGTGTATTTTTTTGCCAGCTCGATTTCGCGGGGCGAGAAACCGCCTTCGGGCCCCACAAGGACCGTGACGGGGCGGGTGTTGCCGGAGGCTGCGCGAGAAGCGATGGAAGGCAGGGAAGCCTCGCCGTCTATGTCACAGAGAATGATGTCGCCGTTGTATCCTTCTAGCCAGCGGTCAAATTCGACGGGGCCTTCGATTCGTGTGAGCCAGGGCTTCTTGGATTGCTTGAGGCTGACGAGGCTCTTGAGTTCCGAACGGCGGACGGTCTTGTGCAGGTCGGAGTTCTTGGGCTCCTGCGAAAAGTCGGTGCGCAGGAAGGTGATGCTGTCGACTTCCATCTGGGCCGCGTGGAAAACGACTTCCTCGAGTGCGTCGTCCTTGAGGCAACCGATGGCGAGGTTCAGGAGCGGGCGCGGCATGGGGGCGTTTTCTACGGTATCTACGCGGACAATGCAGGCTTTCGGGTCGGCGGTGACGATTTCGGCATCGGCGTAATGGCCCTTGCCGTCGCAAAGCTGCAGCGTGTCCCCGACGGCGGCACGGCATACGCGGATGGCGTGGCTGCTCTCGGTTTCGTCGAGTTCTATGTTGCCGACGGAAATGAGGGGACAGTAAAAGCGGCTATCGGGAGTCTTCATGTTTCAAAAATAAAAAAATATGCTATATTCATTCATGTGAGTTGTCCTGTTAAAGTTGTTGTTTTTGATTTGGACGGTACCCTTTACTTGAGCGGCCGTCCGTATCCGAAGGCCGTAAAAACCGTAAACGAAGTGGCCAAGAGGGTTCCGGTCTACTACCTCAGCAACAACACGAGCAAGTCTCCCGTCTTTTACGAGAACCGCCTTAAGGTCATGGGGCTTCCGCTCCGTGACGACGCCATCATTTCAGCGCTGTACCTTTCCCTGGATGCCATCCACGAAAAGGGAATCAAGAACGTTTACTTTTTTGCGAATCCCGAAGTGTTTGAGTGGTTTGCGGCCCAGGATCCGAGCCTCAACTTGCAGCCTTCCGTGGCCGATACCGAACTCGTCCTTGTCGCTTACCACAACAGCTTTGATTATCGCGAACTGTGCGAACTCAGTTTCCGCGTACAGCGCGGGATTCCGTTCTGGGTGACGCATACGGATTTCGTGTGCCCCGACGCAAACGGCCCCGTGCCGGACATCGGGAGTTTTATGGCCTTGCTCAAGACTGCCTACGGCGTGGAACCGGAACGCAGCTTTGGCAAGCCGAACCCGGCCATGCTTTCGAACTTGCTGAAAAAGTACAAGCCTGAGGAAATTCTTTTTGTTGGCGACCGCCTCTACACGGACTTTGAACTGGCGAAACGCGCCGGCTGCAGGTTCGTGCTGCCGCTGTGCGGCGAGACGAAACGCGAAGACGTGGAAAAACTCGACGTGAAGCCCGAGCTAGTGGTGGAGATGGTCAGCGACATCGATTTTGGCAAATTTTTTGACGGGTAAAAAATTCTATAATAAGGAGAAAATGGAGCCGATATGAAAAATCTTTTCAAGCTTTCTATGCCTTTCGCCTTTGCGGCTGCAGGAATGCTTGTCGCCTGTGGCGATGACAGCAGCAGCGCCGAGGAACCCGTATCCGAGATTGTGGACCTGAAGGCCCCCTTCGAAATCATTACGGACAAGGCGAAGTTCTCCTACAATTCCAAGGATTCTACGCTTATCAGGAAGGACCCGGTTTGCAAGGAAGGCTCGCTTGGTAATCTCGTATGGAAGGCTACCGAAGATGATCCCGATACCGCTGTGGCCTATATCAACAAGTCTACCATAACGATGGTGGCCGATGGCGAAACCACCAAGTACGATTTCGAAGGCTCCAAGTTCCCGACGGGTTTGTGGTCCTTGCCCGAAGACGCTAGCAAGCGTTTTTTGGACGGATACCGCCTTACCTCGGACAATATGATGCAGAGCGTATTCCGCTTTGACGGAAACTGCTTCTTGAAGGACTTCTTCGCCTCGTTCCGCAAGGGCTACGATGCGCTTGAAGAAGCCGACTCCGTGCTGACTTCGTTCTACATGCGCTTCAGGGCGCCGAGCGACACTCTCGACGAGACGGAAATGCTCCGTAACATCCGTGCCGTGGACTGCGACCAGATTACGCTTTACGACGGCCTTGTCAGTGTCACGGTTAGCGACTTCACTCCGCATTCCGGAACGCTCAAGGTCGTTTACGACAAGAAGGAATGCAAGATCGATTTCAATCTCCGCTATGCTTACAGCGAATCCGACTGCAAGGCGGCCTACGCCGATTGGCAAGACGACAAGAATGCCAGCGAAACGTTCCGCTTCGAGGATTACTGGAAAGACGTGAACTACGACGATTACTGCATCGAGGAATTGATTCTCGCGATGAAGAAGGCTGAAGGCATTCCGCTGAAAAAGGAAGCCCGCGACGCTGACCTCGCGAAGGACTTTGCCAACATGATTGCGGATATCGTTGTTGACGAAATGAAGTAATCGCGATTCAAGATTTCAATAAAGCGAAAGCCCTCCGTAAAGGAGGGCTTTTCGTTTGTACGCTGTGGTTCATTGATACCGCGGAACTGATTGCCGCGGCACTTGCCTTGCTTGTTATGCCTTGCGCTTGCGAACCAGCACAACCGCGGCAATTGCAATCAGCAGGATGACCGCGATGAGCGAGACCTTCGCACAGGCGTGGAGCGGAGCGCTCCTGTATTCCATGCGGACTTCGGATTTGCCCTTGGGAATCTCGACGGCGCGGAGCGTACCGAATGCCTTGTAGACCTTCGCGGGAGCGCCGTTGACGGTCGCGGTCCAGTACGGATGGTGGTTGCCCGCGACGACCATGAAGCCGGCACGGTCGCTTTCGACCTGGAATACTTGCGTGTCCATCTTGGGACTTGCGACAAGCTTCGCGAATCCCTGGATGGGACCTTCGGCGGCGACGCTTCCCTTGCCGTCGAAGGACGGGGCTTCGGAAAGGATGACCTTTTCGCGGTAGAAGAACTTGCCCGGCTCGTCGGCGTATTCAGGCGCGGCGGGAGCCTGTGCGACAGCGGCGTTATTTGCCGCGTCGGCGCTGTCTGCCGTGGCGGCCGACGAATCGGCGGCATTTGCGGATGTATCCGCAGCGTTTTCGGCGGCAGGTTCGGCAACAGGTTCGATAGCCTTAGGCTTGCGGATGGCCGCTTGCGTCTGGAGCGTCTTGATGGCTTCGGCATCGTCCATTACGACCGCTTCGCCATACAGGTAGGCTTCGCCCATCGCGGTCTGGATAGGCATGTACGTAGTTCCCTGACGGCTGTCGAAGATGATGGCTCCGATGTTCATGAGGTCGAGGAACGGATGTGCCGCTTCGGGATCGTTGATGTTTATCAGGTAGTTCGCGTTCTGCTGCCCGCCGCGGAATTCGCGGTAGCTTGCCAGTTCGTTGTCGTGGAAGCCGTCGGCATTGCGCATGTGGTATTGCGGGAAGGCGTTGGAGCCCAGCGCCTTGTTCCTGGAAAGCGAAAGCACACGCGGTGTGTTGAGGGAATCGCTCTTGTAGGGAGCCTTGATGGCTGCGACGACAGGGTTGGTCGGCTGGATATATTCGGCTTCGGCGACGTTCTGGATGAATATCCCGTCGATGAAGAACAGCTCGATGCCAGCAGCAAGGGCGAGGATGCCCACCTTGGCGGGAATGGCTCCCTTCCACTTGAATACGGCAAACGTGGCCGCCATGATTGCAAGAATCAGGACGAATCCGGGGATGACCTTGCCGGCGGTTGCGTTCATGGTAGCGGTATCGAGCGGCTTGAAGTAGGGTGCCGCGACAGGGTCGCTCAGCAGGTTCTGCCCGCTCATCAGGAAAAGCCCGATGAATATGGCGCTAAAGAGAACTCCCGCCTGTACGCCTCGCGATGTGCCGGGAAGTTTGTGCTTGAGGGCTTCGATGAAGTTCGTGGCGTTCAGCGGTTTATCCTGGTCGTCGACGCTCATGATGCCGAGGCATGCAACGGCATAGATTACGGTGACCACGAGGCCGAAGGCTCCCGTGAACAGCGTCCAGTTGTATCGCGCGATGACGCCGATCAGCAACAGGATGGCGAACATGAAGGCGCCATGCACCAGGGCACGGAATTCCTTGACGGCATTTTCGCCGTTGCCGGCAAGCGACTTGACGACAGGTGCTGCCATCATGACGAGCAGCAGGGGCAGCCAGAACATGGACATGCCCGGTGCGCGGAAATTCTTTGCGCCAGGGAGGAAGTTGTACCACAGCTTGAACAGCGGTGAATGGACACCCATGCCGTAGCTGAGCGCGACGATGGCACCGAGTGCCCAGAAACATGCCCAGCGGCGCTTGCCCGGGAGGAACAGGCAGAGGAAGCCGAGGAACGTGAGCAAGGCTCCCGCGTTGTTGTGGTCGAGCTTGAAGCTGTTGTGTCCCCAGTAGAACGGGCTTCCCTGGGCGCCAGATTCCTTCATGGCGCGGTATTCCTGCATGTCGATGTTGACGAAGGAACTTCCGTTGAGGTTGCCCGTTTTTTCGTCCTGTTCGTACACGTCTACGCCGATGAATCCGGGGAGGAGCATCTGCATCATTTCTTCTTGGTGCAGGCACCAGCTGGTGGCGTGACCGTAATTAGTGTGGCCGCCTTCACCGCGAACGGATTGCGTCGTGGTGTACAGATAGGGCGGAACAATCTGGAAACAGCTGAGGGCAAGTCCGAAGGCAAGGCCCGCAGCGGCGAGGCCAATTCGCTTGCCACGAGTCTTGAGCCCGTCGCAGTGGAAGGCAATTTCGTAGAGGGTATAGAACCCGGCTCCCCAGAGGAATAGGTAGGTGAGCTGCAGGTGGCTTCCGAGAATCATCCAGGCGATGCTGAGCGCGAGGACGACCATGTAGGGGAAGCTCGCTTCGCGTACGACCTTGCGGATGGCGAGCAGGGCGAGCGGCGCGATGGCGAACACCATCATCTTTCCGTCGTGCCCGCCGTAAATGTAGGTGAAGTATTCGGGGGAGAACGCGTAGAGGAACCCGAGCAGGGCTGCCCACCAGCGGTTCCCGGTGAGGTTCCAGGCCAGGAGCATCGCGCTCATGAAGGCGACCCATATCGTCAAGATGAACTTGATACCCACGGCTCGGGCCGGGTCGGTCAGGAATTGGACGGAGACCAGCGGGTGGTAGGCATCGCCGAACAGGGCGTCGATAGTCGGAACGCCACCGAGACGGCTGTCGTCCCATTCCGTCATCACGACGTCTTGGGCGCGCAAGATGCGGCTGCCGATACTGTTCAGCTGGTCGCTGTTGAGCATCAACTTGCTGGAGTCGAACGCAAATTCCCGGAAGATGATTAACAGGACCGCCATGAATACGATGGACATGACGGCGAAGAATACGGATTTCTTACTTAGAAAATTCATGCCTTTAAATATAAAAATACCGCAGCGAAACCACTGCGGTAAAGTCCAGATAAACGTTCGGAACTAGTCGAGCGTGTTTTCGTCGACCTTGTTGTACTTGACGAGGCTGTAGATGCCGAATGCGGAGATGATGCACACGGCGGCGATGACAACGTACTTGATGAATTTTCCCATGCGAGTCTCCTTATTTTCTCTTTCTAAAGATATCTGTTTTTGCGCTAAAAAACAAGTAGGTTTGTATAAATTTTTCTAAAAGTTACTCTTTTTCGATAATCAGGCAAATCACGGGCAGTTTCTTGTCGACTGCGTTCTCGCTCGGGATGATTTCGCTCGAGACGACACGGCAGTTGAATTCCTTCACGAAGAATTCAAGCTGGTTCTTGTCGAAACCGAGCCAGATGTGACCGTGAGTCGTACGGAAGGATTCTTCCTTGTGCTGGGCGAGGTCCAGCAGGGCGAGCGTTCCGCCCGGTTTGAGAATCCTGGTGGCTTCGCGGAGCGCGATGCGCGGGTCGGTGGCGTGGTGGAGCACCTGGCTCATCAGCACGAGGTCGGCGTAGTTGTCCGGAAGTCCAGTCTTGGTCATGTCGGCCACTTTTGGCGTGACGTTCGAAATCTGTTTTTGCTTCAGGATTTTTTGCAGTCCGCTGACGACCTTGGGATCGCAGTCCAGCGAGATGACGTTGTGGCAGCGGTTGGCAATCATCAAGGAGAGGTCGCCACCTTCGCCGCAACCGATATCCACGGCGGTTTCAAAGGGAACCATGAGCTTGCTGAACAGGCTGATTTGGGCCTTGAGGCTTCCGCCTGCCTGGTCGAGCTTGTGGATTTGCCCCTTGGTCTTGTCGGTGCGTTCCTGCAGGGTCTGTTCCGCGCGGCAACGTAGAATATCCCTGTCCTGGAGTTCTCCGTAGGCATCGCGGATGACGGAGAGCACCCTGGAACTCATCAGCAGGTCTTCGCTCAGGCGGTAGTAGGCCTTGATTCCGTCCCTGCGGTCTTTGAGGAGTCCGCATGCCGAAAGCTTGGCCAGGTGACGGCTGGCGTTACTCTGGTGAATGTCCAAAATGTCCTTGATTTCGTTGACGGTAAATTCCGCCTGGTCCAGGAGCATCAAAATCTTGAGACGCATCTCGTCGGAGATGGCGCCGAACAAATCCATCGTGGGGGTTATCGGTTCGCGGGTCATACTCCATTAATATAATTATTTATTTTTTCCGTGTGTTCCGCGGTATCCTTAAAAGGCTCTTCTGCACGGGCCAGTGCGTGGCCCTGTTTGCCATGCTGGGCGCCGTTTCCTCGCCCGCGGAATCGGCTCGCCATTACGAACTGACCTGGTTCCGCGACATGCCCCTGACGTTTTTCTCGGCCGTGTCGAGCGTGTATGGCAATTACCGCTATTCGCAGATGGACGTGCTTTCGGGTGATGATATCATTGACAAGTCCAGGTTGCTTCCGTGGGACAGACCCGTTGCCGGACGGTACAATGACGTTGCAGACAAAGTAAGTGACTGGGCCGCCGTGCTTGGCGTGGCCCCGCTCGCTTTGGCCGGATATTCCTGGTACGGCGGAGAGGCCACGGGGAAGGACTTTGCCGCCTATACGTTGATGTTCGCGCAAGCGCTGGCCCTGCAGAACGGGCTCGACTTGTTGGTCAGGTCTACCCAGCTATGGCCGCGCCCGTATATTTACGCGACCGAGGGGGAAGGTGCCGAAAAGGCGCGTGACGCCCGTGGCGAGGCTTACGGAAGTTTCTTTAGCGGCCATACGTCCGCAGCTTTCTCGGTTGCCGTCTTTACGGGAGAATGGTTCAGCGAGGTCTATCCTGAATCGCCCTACAAGGGTGTCGTGTGGGCGGCATCCCTGTCTGCTGCCGGCATGGTCGGCGCGCTTCGTATTGCGGCGGGCAAGCATTTCCCGTCCGACGTCGTAATTGGCGCCCTCGCCGGGACGGGAATAAGCCTTTCCGTCATTAAGTTGCACAAGGTGCAAAACGAAAGGGTCTCGCTTATCGCGGGACCCAATACGCTAGGCGTTTCTGTTCGGTTCTAGACCGATTTGATTTACTTGATGGTGGAGGTGAGACGGAAGGCGAGGCCCACGTCGGTCATCTCGTTTTCGCTGTAGACGCTGAACTGCAGCTTGGAAGAACCGATGTTCTTTACCCATGCGACGGTCCATGCCCAGTCGTCGTAAGTCTGTTCGGTAACCTGGTACAGGTTGTCGCGCCTGTTGATGTATTCCCATTCCACCATGAGGTTGCTCATGAGGGTGTTGAGGATACCGGCTTTCGGGGCGAAGTCCACACCGAGGTAGAACGGCTGGTAGTATTCACCCGGCTTGTAGTACTTGGATTCCGGGGCGATGTAGTTGCTGGCTTCCGGATTGAGATCGTCGTCTTCCTGGGTGTACACGCAGGCGTATTCGCCGTAGGCACGGAGGATCGGGAGCACGTTGTAGCTGGCGTAGGCTGCCACACGGTGGGTGAGGTATGCCGAGTTCTGCACAACGTCGACGAGGTTGCCGCGGTAGCCGAACTTCATTTCGAGCGGGAACGTGAACTTCATGTCTTCTTCGACACGGAGGTAACCGCGGTTGGCGTTGCCATCCTTGGCGGCGACCATGACGTTCAGGGAGCTGAGGCCGTGGATCCAGCCGAGCTCGACAGCGTTGTGGCTGTAATCACGCATCCAGAGACCGCGGACGGTCAGGTCCTTGTCGAGGTAGGTACCGAAGTGGGTCGACTGGGACCAGTCAGTCTTCCAGCGACCGATCTTCAAGTTCATCTTGTCGTTTCCGCCAAGAACCCACTTGTAGTTAACCCAGTACAGGTCGGCAAGAATCTTGTCGTAGTTCTTTTCTTCGATTTTGTTGCCGAATTCCGGGGCGAAAATGCGGAGCATGATTGTTCCGTCCAGGTTTTCGCTCTTGTACTGCCCACCCACATTGGCTCTTATCCAACCGCTGCTGAAGTTATTGTCTTCGTCGGCGATGGACTTGGTAACCTGGGTCTGGACATTGCCCTTGAGGGCGAAATCTCCATCGACGGCAAATGCGGCGGTGGCCATGCCGGCGATAACCAGTGTTCCTGCTATTTTTGACAGTTTCATTTTTTCCCCGCTAAATAAATGTTTACTTTGTTAAATATAAAAAACATTAGAAGAAATTTATATTCAGCCACCCCGTCTTTCCGTCGGAACTAGTGGCAAAACCACAGGCAACTTTGGTGTATTTCGTGCTCCGCATGTTCAAATAGTGCCCAATATAGGAGTAATCGGCGTCTTTTTCGGGGTCTCGCTCCCCGCTTTCGACCAATTTTTTCTCGTCCCACATCATTTTGAGGTAGCGTTTGGCAATACCGACCGTGTCGATTGTTGCGGTCAGGCTTACGTTCGGACCTGTGTTCTGGGCCCACTCGCCGCAGTCACCGAAGTGCCCGTGAGCGGAGTTGTCCTTGAGGTCGCTGGCGGCCTGATTGTCGGTGCAGGTCTGTTTTGCGTCTTCGGCCAGGACCAGTGGTTTGGCGTTTTCGGTCTTGCGGTACTCGTTGATGATGTCCAGGCACTGGCTACGCCAGTCCTTGCTTTCGCTTGCCGAGCTGGAAGGTTTGCTTTCACTGGATGCGGGTTTGGCGGCAGAACTGGATTGTACTGCGCTGCTGGACTTTGGCTTTGCATCGGAGCTCGATGACGTTGCGCTGCTAGACTTAGGCTTAGCTTCGGAGCTCGATGACTTTGCACCGCTGGACTCGGGCTTAGCTTCGGAGCTCGATGATGCGATGCTTGTGGAATCGATGTCGTCATTTGCCCATGTGGTATCATATTTTACATCGACGGAATCTTCGGCAAGCCCATCGGGAATCGGGATGGTGAATTCTCCGTGGCTTACGTTCGTGGTGCCGGAGCCGTCGTCGGAGCAGGCGCCCAGGAGCAAGGCCATGGCGGTTGCCGAAACAATTGCTGTAATCTTGAGTGCGCCTGATTTCATTTTCACCTTCCTTATTCAAGTCCTGCGACGCATCTTACGTAAAGCCCCTTCTGGGTGCTCTCGTCGGTGCGGTTGATGTTCTTGCCCTTCCTGCGGAATTCCCAGGAACGTCCCGTGTTCTTTGTGATGGAGGTGGACGACCAGTAGTGGCCCGTCGTCGCCTCGTCGCAGTATTCGTCCCAGTCCCTGCAGCCACCTACGCCTAGGTTGTCCCAGTTGACGCTTTCCTTCTGGTAGTCGCGCCATTCACCGTCGTCGGGGAGGTGCCATCCGGGAGGGCAGGCCTTCTTCGCTTCGTGGTAGGTGTAGAAGCGTCCGTGCTTCTTGCAGAACAGCGTGTCTTCCAAAAAGCACTGCTTGGCGGACTGGAGGCTGAACCTGAGGTTGGCGGTCATCCAGAGCCTGCCTGCCTTCTCCTCGACCTTGTACTTCTTGCCGTCGCGGGAGTCAGTCAATGTCATGTCGTCGCGGGAGACGTTCTTCTCGGCCAAAAGATCACGCTCGCTGACGCAACGTACGGGGACTAGTGCGGTGGGCGGGAGGATTACGGATTTCACGTTCCCGCGCTTGATGTCGAACATTACCACCTGGTTCTCGACTCCGTCTACGGCGAAGTAAGCAACATCCTTGTTCTTGATTTTCTTCTTGCTGTCGTTCTTGTCGAAGTAACCGCGGGTCTTTCCGGCGAAGCTCTTCACGTTAGGCGTCTTTCGCGGGCCCATGAAGCGGTCTTTCTTGATCTCGCTCCATTCGGCGATAGTCGGGAGGTGAGTTCCTTCGGGGCACACGTTCTTCCAGCTTTCGCTGGGATAGTATACAGTCCCGTTGCTTGCATGCGATTCGGAATTCTTGAAAGTCAAATTTCCGGAGAACCAGTTCAGCTTGCCGCTGGGGATAGTCTTGTAGTTCCGGCTATCGCGGGCATCCATGATATTGGTGGCAAAGGAGAACGTTGTAAAAAGAGAGCAGACCACAGCCAAACGGCCTATTACACCTAGCATTCACACCTCAAAAATCTATGTTACGGAGAACGGGGGAGTTCTTCTAAACCAAATATATAACGAAAAAACGCAATGTGAAGGCTTGCGGAGTTATTTATTGAGAAAAACGTTTTTTACACGCTTTTTTTTAATTACGGCAGCCTGAATCCGTCGTCGTCTAGGATGATTTTGCCTTCGCGGAAGAGGGTTCCGAGAATTTTCTTGAACGTTTTCTTGGACACGCCGAATTCCTGTCGGATAATCTCCGGATCGGAGTGGTCTCCGTAGGGGAGCGAACCGCCGGCCTCTTCCAGCTTTTGCAGGATGGTGGCAGGGCTTTCGCTGTTCATGATTCCCTTGTAGCCGACAGGCGAGAGGTTCAGCGTAATCTTTCCGTCGGAGGTGAATCGCTGGATGTAGCCGGTCATCGTGTCGCCGATGTAGATGCGTTCCATGCCGCGGGTCACCATGAGGCGCCCGGTATAGCGGTAGTTCACCAGAAAGTCGACGTAGTCGGGAGTCACCTCGTAGGCGGCGAGTTCAACGCGTTCGCCGATGTGGAGCTCGGAGGTGTCCGTGTCCAAAAAACTCTTGATTTTTTCGGTGGCGACGAGGCGTCCGCTCTTTTCGTCGAGGAGGACGTAGACAACGCACTTGTCGCCGCGCTGCAGTTCGCCGAGCTGCTGCTTGTAGGGGAGGAGCAAGTCCTTGTTGAGGCCCCAGTCGAGGAAGGCCCCGATGCGGTTGACTTCCTTGACGGTGAGAACGGCAAATTCGCCGACTTGCGCAAGGGGCTTGTCGAGTGTGGCGATGGGGCGGTCTTCGGAATCCATGTACACGAACACGTCGATGATTTCGCCTTCTTCGAGCGTGAACTGGTTCTTGTTGCCGGGGAGTAGAATGCGTCCGCCCGTCTCGAGTTCCAGGTAGAATCCCTGGGGCATGATGGCGTCGACGCGTGCGCGGTTAATTTTTCCGATTTCCATTTTTTTAGCCTTTCCGTTCAGGTGTTGGTGTCGCGACCATCCGCGACAGTAAAAATATAGGATTTTACGGGGCTGTGCTCGGGGCAATCTCGGCGAGAGGCAATTCCTTGCAGTGCCGCATGAACTTGAGAGTCTCCTTTTCGCCCTTTTCGGCAAGCATCTGCAACAGGTACAGGAGCTTGCGGTAGGTGGTAGGTGTCATCTTTTCGTTGGCCGTACTCTTTTGGAGGTATTCGAGCGGCGATTTGTCGGTGTAGCCTTGCTTGTTGTATGTCTTGGAGGCGGCGACGCGGTCGCAGAACATCTCCTTGATGTAGCGGTCGGGCATGTCCATCGGCACGATTTTCTTGGTGGCGAGTTCGTAGTCGTACCAGAATTCAAAGTGGTGCTTGTTGCGGCCCTTGTGGTGCATCCAGGCAAGGCTGTAGCCCTTGTCGCGGCGCTCGCCGTTGTTCGGGGATTCCTTGCCGCTGTAGTAGTGCGCTCCCGGGATGAACTCCGTGGGCGAGTACTTGGACAGGTCGTGAAAGAACCCCTGGAATCCGATGCCGGCCCTGAAACACAGGCGCACGACTTCGTGGCGATGCCTCGTGATGGTAATAAAGTGCCGGATAGGATGGAACATGCGAAAAAGATAAAAAAAGCCGACGCCTTCGGGAATAGAAATTATATTTCGGATATGAATCCTTCCATCGATTTTATCGGCGATATCCACGGGCATTACGACGAGTTGCGGCTGCTGCTTGCAAAGCTCGGTTACGTGGAATCGGCGGGGAGTTTTCGCTATCCCGGCGGTGCGCGGACGGTCGTCTTTCTGGGCGACTACATCGATCGCGGGAACCAGTCGCGCGAGGTCGTCAACCTGGTGCGGGCCATGCGCGACTCCGGAGATGCCGTAGCGTTGATGGGAAACCATGAATTCAATGCATTATGCTTTTGGCAGCTGAACGGCGCGGGTGGCTCGCACGTGATACACTGCATTCGCGGTGGCTACATGCGTGAACATAGTTTCAACAAGGTCGCCATCCATGCCAAGACGGTCGAAAGCTACAAGGGCCGTAAGCAGGAGTTCGAAGAAATGCTCGGGTTCCTCCGGACATTGCCGTTCTTTTTGGAAACGGATTTGTTTCGTGCGCAGCATGCCTGCTTTGACCATGGCGCAGCACGTACGCTAGATGCCGCGGGCATCCACAGCTTTTCCGACGGAGATTTCAATGAACTTATGGCGCGTGCGAACGACCAGTTCAACGAGTACGATGCTTCGCTCTTTGACCCGATAAACTACTTCTTGAAGGGCCCCGAGATGGATTTGCCCGATGGGATTACGTTCCGCGATGGCGAGAACGTGTTGCGCAAGCGTGCGCGTATCCGGTGGTGGATTGACCCGAAAAACAAGACGTTGCGCGAGCTAGCCTTTCAGCCGGGTGTAGAGTTGCCTGCCTGCGAAGCCCCTGCGGAGGTGTGCGGGCGCGATTTTTATGGCGAAGGGGAGCGGCCCGTGTTCTTTGGCCATTACTGGCTTACCGGAATGCCTCGGCTGATCCGCCACAACGTGTGCTGCCTAGATTACAGCGTGGCAGGTTATCGTGGCGACGGGCGGCTTGTCGCCTACCGCTTTGATGGCGAACAGAAACTCGACGAAAGCAAGTTCGTGTGGGTGGAGGCTATTTAGACGAAACCCCTACTCAAAAAATTGGCTTCGCTGAAGGTGACGGTTGTTGTCCTTGTCGCCTTTTTGGTGCTCACGTTCTGGGGAACACTGGCGCAGGCGAATGCGGAGGCTGCAGGAATGCCGGCTTCGGTTGCCATCGAGCGCTTTTTTGACAGCTTCTTTATATGGGTGCTGGGCGTTGTTCCGCTGCCCGCCTTCAAGAGCGTCGTGGTTGTTGCGTGCGCGAACCTTATCGCGAGTATGGTTTTTCGTATGCCCCGCGGTTGGAAAAACGCGGGCCTCTGGCTTATGCATGTTGCCTTGCTCGTGTTGCTCGCGGGTGGCGTTGTCGGGAATGAAATCAAGCGCGAGTACAACGGTTTCGCGGCCGTGACGCCGACGACGGCGCAAGCGGAAAACGTGAAGTTCTTTGATGCAAAGGACAGCCTCGGGATTGCCCCTATGGGCGAAAGTGCGAGGATTCTTGAAAACCGCTGGCCGTATTACGTACAATACCGCGGGAGCGTGGAGATGGCGCCTGGCAAGAGTGTCGAGATGTATAAGGCGTTCTACGACCCGTTCCATTTTATCCCGTACGCTTTTATGGTGCTGTTTCTGTTGGGGGCAGCGTTCCATTATGCGGTGAAGGTGCGTGCTACTCGAATGCCCGCATCTCGGATGGGCGCAAAAATCGTGCCGGTGTTGGCGCTTGCGATGCTTGCGTTGCCGATGAATGTTCGGGCTGATGAAATTCCAAACGATGCTCTGATATGGTTCTCGGTGGATAGAAAAGCTCCGGTGATTGTAGATGGCGTTGTGCGTCCGTTTGATTCGTTCGCGCGTGGGTTCCTCGATGACTTGAGCGGGCGTGTGACTTACAAGTGCCGGGAAAAAGATTTTTGCGAAGGGAAGGAGCCTGCCGTAAACATTGTGGGGTGGATAAAGGATTTGCCCGAAAGAACAGGAAATCTTGCGCTTTTCAAGGTGTTGCGTGGCGATGTGTTGGATGCTCTGCGTTTGCCGAGTGATTTACGCTATGTAAGCTATGCGGAATTGGCTTCGTTGCGCGATTTGCTGGAACTCTATGCGAGCCGCGACGATAACCATCCGGCAACATCCGAGATGAAACGGCTTTATTCTAACGTGTTGCAGTACGAAGCGGTAAAGAATGGAACCGCGTTTACCGTTGTCGAGGATTCTTCTCCGGAGTCTGGGAAAGTTGATGCGAAACGGCTTTCGATGGAAGTGTTCTACCATAAGGCGAATCTTGCCTTGATTGCCTTTGCCTTTGCGTTTGTCGCTTGCCTGCTGGCTTCGCTGAATTTGATTTTCAAGTCGCGGAAGTTGGATGTTGCGGCGAATGGGGCGTGCGTTGCGGTGTCGGGAATTCTCGTTGCCCTTTTTGCCTTGCGCAGCTACGTTGCCGCCCGCGCTCCGCTTTCGAGCCTGTACGAAATCGTGCTGCTCGTAGCGATGCTCCTGATGGCCTTTGAGGCGGGGGCGTTTTTCTTGTGCAAGCGCCGGACCTACACGCTCATGGTTCCCGTGACCTTGATGGCTGCGGTACTTTTGTTCTTCTCGAAGTTCGTGCTGGAGCCGGGCGATACGTTCAGGCCGATTCCTGCCGTACTGAATTCTTCGGTGTTCCTGACGTTGCATGTGTTCACGATTGCGCTTGGCTTTGCTGGGATGATCCTTTCGGGTGTCGTGGCGCACTTGGCGCTGTTCCGCATGCGCGCCTTGCCTCACGGCAGGACGCCTCTTGCAGAAGGCTCGGCGCCTATTGAATCGCTGATGTATGGTACGCTCGTCTTTGGTGCTGTATTTACCGTCATAGGTACGCTGCTCGGTGGCGTGTGGGCCGATTACGCGTGGGGACGCTTTTGGGGTTTTGACCCGAAGGAATGCGGTGCACTGTTCGTAATCCTCTGGGCGATGCTCCTGTTGCATCTGCGTGCGGGGAGGCTTGTCAGTGTGCGGGCCTTTGCCATGCTCAACTGCTTTAACATGATTGTGACGTTCCTCTGTTGGTTCGGCGTGAACCTGCTTGGCGTCGGGCTGCACAGTTACGGATTCCAGGGTGGAACTGCGGCTTGGCTTGGTGCATTTATCGCCGTCGACGTACTCCTTATCTGCCTGATTTGGCGTTCTGTCGTATTACGAGTAAAATAACGTCCTCGTTTCGGCGAATTTTTATATATTCACTAGAATGGAGGCATGTAATATGCAATTGGTGACTACGGATTTTATTACGGGAAAAGAAATTGAGACTATCCAGATGGTCAAGGGAAGTGTCGTATTCAGCAAGAACGTGGCACGTGACTTTTTTGCAGCTGTCAAGACGCTTGTTGGCGGTGAAATCGCCGGCTATACCGAAATGATGAACGATGCGCGCAATATTGCGACGCAGCGCATGGTAGACGAAGCTTCGCGCCTTGGTGCCGATGCTGTCGTGAATTTGCGCTTCACGACGTCTTCCGTGATGGCGGGTGCGTCCGAAATCATCGCTTACGGCACTGCCGTCAAGTTCAAGTAATTCTTATTTGCTTTTCTTGGCGCGGACGGCTAGCCTTACGCCGTCCGCGGCACTCGTGACGATGCCGCCGGAATAGCCCGCGCCCTCGCCGAGCACGAAAAGTCCCTTCGTATTGACGCTCTCGAGCGTATCGTTGTTGCGCGTGATGCGTACCGGGGAACTCGTGCGCGTCTCGGGCGCGACGATTAGCCCTTGCTCGATGAATCCCGGAATTTTGCGGTCAAAATTCTGGAATCCTTCCGCGAGCGAACTGCAGATTTTTTTGTCGAGCCAGTCCCAGATATTGCTTGGCACAAGTCCGCAAGGGTACGTGGACTTGGGTAGGCTCTTGTCTGCATGGTGGGCGAGGAAAGCCTTGATGGTCTGTCCGGGTGCCGCGTAGTTCTTGCCGCCAACGTCGAAGGCGTCGTGTTCCGTTTTGCGCTGGAAATCGAGCCCGCCGAACGTGGTGCAGCTCGCGTCTACGGGGACGACGATGGCGCCGTTTGCCGTTTTGCCGTTTCGGCGGCTGTAGCTCATTCCGTTGGTGGCAAGCGTTCCCGGTTCGGAGGCGCAGGGCACCAGTACACCGCCCGGGCACATGCAAAAGCTGTAGGCGCTGCTTGTCTTGCCAAGCGTCGGCGTGGCAAGAAAATATTCGGCGGCTCCCGTGAGGCGGGTGTCGACATCCTTGCCGAGCTGACGCATGTCTATGAGCATTTGCGGGTGTTCTACGCGGACGCCCATGGCGAAAGCCTTGCTTTCGAGGGTGACCCCGCGGGCTGCGAGAAGTTCGTATATGCCGCGGGCGGAATGTCCGGTGGCGAGTACGAGCGCTTCGCACGGTTCCCAGTTTGCAGAAGCGTTCGAGGCGGTTCGCGTGTCGCGCAGCTTGATGGCGGCAATGCGTCCGTCCTTGATTTCGATGTCTTCGAGCGTTGTGTCAAAATGAATCTTGCCGCCGAAACGTGCGATTTCGGCACGGATTTTCCGGAGCATCAGCACGAGCCTGTCGGTGCCGATGTGAGGCTTGGCGAAGGTGACGACGCTTTCGTCGACGCCGAATTCCACCATATCGCGCAGGACGGTTTCGCTGTAGATGTTGCGGCTGCGCGTGTTGAGCTTGCCGTCACTGAATGCGCCGGCCCCGCCTTCGCCGAACAATACATTGGAATGTTCGTTGAAGACGCGTTCGGCGAAGAACCTGCGGATGTCGCGGAAACGTTCCTCGACGGGCTTGCCCTGCTCGTAAAGATCCACGGTGAATCCGCGACGCAGCAGGTGGAGGGCTGCCCACAGCCCTGCGGGGCCCGCGCCGATGACGTCCACGTTGCTCGCCATCGGGACGCTTCCCGTAAGCGGGTCGCTTTCGAGAGTCTCGCGCTCCCGTGTAGCCTCGATAAGCCCACGAGCCGCGTTACCAGTGGCGCGTAGCGGGACTTCTACGTCAAAGATGACGTTGTAACTCCAGTGAGGGTCGCCCTTGCGCCGGCTGTCGAGCGCGAACCGCTCGACTTCGAGATTGAAAATCTTTTCGGGATGTAGACGCAGCAACTTGGCAAGGGCCTCGCGGACCTTGCCCTTGCGGTGCAATTCTACGGAGAGTTCTCTATAGCGGTAAGTGTGCATCGGCTAGAAGATGTAATTCAGCTGGACTCCGCCGAAGAAGTCGCGGTATTCGCTGGAAAGGTCGTCCGGACGCATGTACGAGGCCGCACCCAGGCTCCACACGCTGTAGAAGTGCTTGGTATGGTTGACTCGCAAGCTCACGTCGCCGAGCAAATCCGTTTCGGATTCGTCGAAGTCTTCGGAATGTTCTTCCCAGGAAGTCGTCATGTAGCGGAATTCCCCGTTGAGGCCGAGAATAAAGAAGTTCTTCCTGAACGGAATCTCGAATTCGTCGCTGATGGTGATTTCGGATTCTTCCATGTCGTCACGCTTGTAGCTCTTGAAACGCGGCGTAATGGAAATTCTGTTCTGGATGTTCTTGAACGACGTTGTCGCCGACATCGGGTAGCGGTGTTCGAAGTAGTTGGAACCGCCGAAATAATAACCGAGCTTGGCCCAGGTGGTATCGTGGAGGTCATAGTCCTCGATGAGGCTATCCTTGAGGAATTGCGAACCTTCGGCGCGGATAGTCCAGAAACCGTCCATCTTGAATGTCGTGTGGAATGCCTTTACGCTCACGCCGGCATTGAAGGTATGCTTGAAAATCTTTTCCTGGAATCGGCTGGCCAGGTATGACTGGCTGTAGAGGGAATTGTAGTGCTCCCAGCGGGCAGAATCGACCAGCACGATATTGTCTTCGTAGATTACCGTCGACGTGGCGTGTCCGTCGCGCTTGCTGAACCATTCGTCGTTATAGATGCCGTCTTCGAGCCTGAAGTCTCCGTACAGGCGATAGGGACGGTATTGCTTCTGGTATTGGAAGTTGTAACCGGCCGTGGCGACAATGTTCTTGCTAATGTCGAACTTGTGTTCCATGCCCATGTTCTGGGTGTACTTGGTGCGGTCGTAGTCAAGTTCGTGCTCGTTGAACCAACCGCCGCTTGCATCCGAGAAGATTCCCCAGCGGGTTCCCTCGCTAAGGCCGAACAGGTTTGTCTTGCTTCCGTTCGCGGCATTCTCGACGTTCAATTCGTAGCTGACGGCAAATGTCCAGAAGTTGAACACGTCTTGTTCCAGGCGGGCGTTGAACTGCCTGAAGTCGCTAATCTGGTTATCGGAACCGGCGCTGTAGAAGTCTTCGCCGATGTACTTGATGCCGCCGGAAATGTGGGTGTTGTGGATGTTCCAGTTGAGCGTTCCGCTCAGGGCGATATTCTGGCTACCCCAGTTTTCGCCAATGAAACGTCCGTCGTCGCGGTCTTTCTCGGTATCCTTCTGGACATGCTTGGCGGAACGGATGAGCGTGCGGAGGGAATCCCTCATTTCGGTATCCCTGAGGGCGGGCCCTTCGCCGAAAATTTCGACGAGTTCGTCGTGGCTCAAGGAATTGATGCGGTCCGTGTTCTGCATCAGGCTGCGCATCTTGGAGAAAGAGGATACGTTGAGTCCAGCTTCGGAGAACACCTTGTTGATGGCCCTTTCGCGGATGACGTCCGTCGTGTCGGCACGTCCGACAGCAATCTGGCCGTTGAGTTCGATGTCGCCCGGGAAGAACAGCCAGTTGCCTTCGGCGAACATCGTGAGCGAACTGATCATCGGGTCGGCCGTGGTGTAGCGAGTCGAAGCTCCGTCACGGAGCAGCGGGTCCTTGAGTTCGTCGTTTGCGTAGATCGCGCCGACCTTGGCGTCGAACCTGCGCACCGGGGCCCATTTGAACGATCCGCCGTAAGCCATGCGCTGCGCCTGGGCGGTGCCGTCTTCGATGTAGTCCTTATATATAAAGGGATGGCGGTCGCCGGGGACCATGCTCCTCTTTGCTTCGCCGAAGAATCCGTTGACCTCGAAGAGAGGCTTGTCGGCGTTGTTCCTGAGGAGGGAGAGGGTGTAGTCTATGCCAAAGAGAGGCATCCCTGCCATGTAGAGCTCGCCGCCCGTCTTTTCCTGGTCGCCAAGGACCACGCGGTTCATCGCGTCGGTGTAAGTCAGGGTGACCGGGTTGGGCGAGAAGTGGTTCCACGAGTCGGTTGTGATGTCCGTGTTGAATTCAATCGTCTTGCCGTCGGCCGATTGCATGTAGAGGTAGGCGGCAAGTTCCGCCCCGAATCCGGGAACCTGGAACAGGTTCTTGAAGCGCCTGCCGTCTGCGATGGTGTCGTTGCCGACAATCTGTTCGCCGTTGCGGTTCGTGCGCGTTCTTACATAATGGTAGTTGCCGCCGAGCATCACGTTACCCAGGACAGTCCATGCCTTGGTCGAATCCTTGGGAACAATGCTTTCGCGGGCTTCGCGGTTCAATACGCCAATCTTGTCGCTCGGCTTGAACGGACGGCTCTCGACTCCGGGTACCTCGGGATTGGCGGGCAGGGTGGCCAAAAGCGCGATGGATGCCGAACCGAAATCCTTCTCGTTGCCCTTCACGCTCGCGATGACGGATTCGTCCATGATGTCGATGCCTGCGGCACCGACCTTGTTGCTGTCGACATTGGTGTTGTGGAATAGGAACTGGTTGTTTTCCTTGCCGACAACGCCGTATTCGTTGGACTTGATTTCGCTGCTGTGTATGACCGTGTTGGCGAGCTCGGAGTTCAGCAGGGCGAAGCGGTTGTCGCGGAAGTTGTTGCTGTCGGCGTAAATGTCGGCGTAGTTGGCCGCATGCAGGGCAACGCCCTTGTTCTGCGAGAACTCGGTCGACATGATGGACGCCTTGGCGTCGCGCACGTACACGCCGCGTGAAGTCGTGTTCGAGATTTTAGACGCCTGCAGGCTGAGCGAACCTTTTTCGATGGCAATGCCGACTTCGGCGTCGGAGATGTTCGCACCGAACATGTAGAATTCTTTTTCACCGGTGAGGAAAATGCCTTTCCAGCTTCCGGCGGTTGCGGGCTCCTGGGCGGAGCGGAATACGACCGGGGCCGCCTGGTTGCCGGCGATGGTTAGGCTACCGCTGTTGACGTAGAATCCGGTTCCCGGCTTGAACAGGAGCGTGACTCCGGCCTGGATGAACAGCGCCTTGTCGCCTTCGACGGTAAGGTCGCTTGTCACGAGATACGGGGACTTATCGGCGGTGAGCATGCCGTGTACAGCGCCACCGATTTCGGTTCCGCTGAGCAAGACGGGGGCGGGTTCGGCAGGGGCTTCGGCGACGCTTGCGGGAGCGGCTGCTTCAGAAGCGGCAACTGCTTCGGGTGCGGCGGCTTGCTCTGCGGGGGCCTGTTCCGTGGCGGCCTGTGCGGGAGCCTGTTCTGCGGGTGCTGTTGCGGGCTGTTCCGCCTGAGGTTGCTGTTCGGTAACGGGGGCGGGCTGCGGAGCGGGTTGCGCTTCAGCTTGATTGGCGGGCTGTTCAGGAGTCGTGGCCGGTGCGGCTTCGGCGGCGGGCTGTGCTGCAGCAGGCTGCGGTGCTGGCTGGGCTTCGGCTTGCTTAGCTGGCTGCTCGGTGGCCGCTGGCGCTGGTTGAACGGACTGTGCGGTCGCGGGCTGGGCTGCTACGGGCTGTTCGGGTGCTGCGGTTTGGGGCGCAGCTTCTGCGGGGGCCGGAGCCGCCTCTGCCGGGGCGGCTTGGGTTTCCGGTGCCGGTGCTGCCGGTTCTTGGGCTGCAGGTGCGGGGGCCTGGGCGACTGCCAGGGCAGAAGTGATGGCAACGGTGGATAGAATGATTCTGTAAGGATGCTTCATTATCGGACCTCGCCATTTGGTTCGTTGTAGGTCACACTACTCTCAAGAATGCGGCCGTTGTACAGCTTTACTTTCACCCTGAAGGTAGTCTTTGCCATGTACTCGACATCGACGGGAAGGGTATATTCGTGCTCGTCGATGGAACCGTTCGTGTTGGATAGGTTGAGCAGGTATCCGACCTTGCCGTCCTGTGTTACGGTGATGCTCTCGACCTGCGACAGGTCGTTCCGGCTAAGCTTGTTGATTTTTATCCGCAGGGTTTCGTGCGATACATTGTCGAAGTCTGGCGGTCCCTTGGGCTGGCGTTTGGGGGCCATCTTGGAGTGACCTCTCTTGCCGTTGATGGTCACGAAGGCGGTGGCGTTGTTGTCGTAGCAGGCAAGAGCCTTCGATGCGGAGGTCTGGTTCTTGGCCTGGTCGGTGACGACGACCTTGTAGGTGTATTTACCCTTGGACAATTTGAAGGAACCACCTTCGTTACCGTTGACAGTCCTTTCGGCGACAAGTTCGTGGTCTCTGTAAATGGATACGATGCCGAAGTCGTCTTCGTTACCCCCGACCTTGTAAGTCGCTTCGCACTTGAGGTTGGTGATGGCGGGCTGGATAGTGACGGTCGGCCTGGCTGTATTTACGGACTTGCATGCCTTGTTCACGGAGATGGAAAGGCTTGCCTTGGCCATCATCCCGTCGGGGTAGGTGGCCGTTACGTCGATACTTTTTGCGTTCCAGTTCATCGAGGCGTCCTTGATGGGGACAATCTGCGAGAATTGGCGTTCCGATGCGGGCAGACCTATGTGGAACGTGCGCTTTCCGGTGACGATGTCGATGGAGATGGTCTGCAAGGAGTCTATCGCCAACTCGGGGAGGAGTCCGTTTATCGTGATGGAACCGTTCGTGCAGATTTCTTCGGTGTTGGCTTCGATCTCGAGTACGTTGGCCGGGGCACTGGTGTCTTGCGCGACGGCCTTGTTGGCGGAGTCAATGGCTGCATTGTAATAATAGGTGTGGGCTTCGCCGCAAGCGAACTGCAAAACCGCCTTTTTCATGTTCTGCGGTACGAGGTTGGCGGGAATTTTCAGCTTGGCTGCTTCTGCGGCAACATCCAGGGTGTCGATGCAAGTGAATTCGAACTTCTTTTCGCCGATGAAGGTGGGCTCCCAGTCGACGGTCTTCTCGACGGTGGCTGCGTTCTCGCCGGCGAGGATTCCGTTCACGAAGATGGATTTGGGGGCGTGGGAGCAGGTGACCTTGAGGTCCACCTTGCTTGTAGAGATCATGTCGGGTAGGGGAGCGACCTTGCATCCAGCCTCGGTGGCCTTCTGCTTCTTGAGGGCCTCGACCAGGCCGTTGAGTTCGTTTAGCAGTTTCTGCAGGGTGGCGTTGTCGATTTCGCCGTTCGCCTCGTCGACGGCCGCCATGACTTTGTCAACGACGTTCCCGTCACCCGCGTTCGGGGTCTGGATTTTCTGGAGGTTGCACTTGCCGCCGTGGACGATCATGAGTTCGCCGGCGTTGATGGAACCCGAGGCTCCACAATCGTCCTTGATGTCCATGTTGCCGGAATTCAGGCCGAATACGGAGAATCCCTTCGTGGAAATGCCTGCGATACCGTCCGTTCCGCGGATGGCGGCCGTAGCCGTACCCGTCTTGAACTGGAGCTTGCTCTTGCCCTTTTGTTTCTGGGCGTCAAAACGTACCTTGCCCTGCTTGACGTCGGTCTGGGCAGACTGGACGCCGTTGGACGACTGGAGGTTCGTGAATTCGACGAGGGAGTTCTCTTCGACGGAGATGATGGACCCGTCGGGGAGGGCCACGATGACCTGGGCCTCGATTCCGGTGCGGATTTTGTCCTTTTCGCGAACCTTGCCGCCGGTCTTGGCGTCGGTTTCCTTGCCCTTGGTGTCGATTATCTTGCGTTCGTCACCGATGGCGAAGCGGATCTTGCCTGCGGCTGCCAAGGGGTATGAGACTAGACCTGCGAGAAGCACGGCTAGGACCTTAAAATGGTACGAAAACGGCATAATCCCTCTCGTTCAAGATGTAAACCTTTATAAATATATGATTTATTTATCGCGGTTAGAAGAAAAATGTATCTTTTAGGTATAAAATGTGCTTTTATCTAGAGGGGATACCAAATGAGTATGGAAATCGAAGAACCCACCGTCGAAATGACCGACATGGAAACCGGTGAACAGGTCATCAAGGAACTGGACAAGGCCGTCCTTACCAAGGGCGCCTGGCAGACCATGATGTTCCTTTGCCAAGAGAAGAACGCAAAGACCGGCGAGTTCGGTGAACCCAAGGTATACCTGCGCCGTTACCAGAAGGCTGGCGGTGCGTTCAAGGCACGTAGCAAGTTCAACATCAGTGGCAAGGCCCAGGCCGAGGCCATCATTGAAAACCTGAAGAAGTGGTATAACATTTAATGCCAGACCCTGCTAGTCGAAAACGTAAGTACAACATCGAGTTCCTTTGCGAGGGGGACATCGAGGCTTTCCCGTACAAGGACAAGTTCGAAAAGATGGCTCGCAAGCTCCTTGCCGAAGAAGGCAAGGAAAAGGACGTGAACATCGTCCTCTGCACCGACGATTTCGTGCGCACCATGAACCGCGACTACCGCGGGCTCGACAAGGTGACCGACGTGCTCTCGTTCGAATGGAAGAACGAGCTGGGTGTCGAGATTCCCGAAGATGAGGCCATGCTCGGCGAAATCTACATCGCGCGCGAACAGGTTCGCCGCCAGGCTCCCGAATACGGGAACACCTTTTACGCCGAACTCAAGCGCGTGATTGTGCACGGGCTCTTGCACCTTTCCGGCTACGACCACATCAAGGCGGCCGACCGCAAGGTGATGCGCAAGCGCGAATGTGAATTCCTGGGCCTTGATCCGTACAAGGAGAAGGCCTGATGGAGAATGCCGAAACTCTTTCGATAGTCGTGCTGTGCCTGCTCCTGCTTTCGTCGGCGATTTTTTCGGCGACCAAGTGTGCGTTCAGCCTGATTTACTCGAAGCGCGATTCCAAGGATCGTGACGACCGCGAAGAGAAGATTGCCGATATCGTCAAGTGGCGCGGTTTCAACGAGTGCGTGTCCATTGGCCGCATCTTCGGTAACGTGGGCGCCGGTCTGCTCGGGTTCTTCTTGCTCGAGAATTCTTCGTGTGCCTACGTGCAACAGCACCCCTACGTATCGCTTGCCGTGTATGCGGTTGTCGCATGCGTTGTCATCTATATCGTGAGCGTGTTCATCCCGTACTTGGTTGCGAATCTTAAGCCGGATACTTTGTCTATAATTCTCGTTCCGCTGTTCCGCGTAATCAGGCTTCCGTTCATCCCCGTGGCCAAGTTTTGCCACGTGCTGTTCGTCAAGCTGCTCGAACTGTTCGGTTACGATTCCAAGCTGAGTTTCCTTTCCGAAGAAATGCGTGATGCCGTGCAGGCGGACCTTTCGGATACGGGTGACGGCGAAGAGGAAGGCCTCGAAAAAGAAGAACAGCAGATGATTCTGAACATCTTCGACTTCGTGGAGACTCCCGTACGCGAAATCATGACGCCCCGCGTGGACATGTGCGCCGTGGATGTGGATACTCCCGTCGAGGAACTGGTGAAGGTGCTGAACAACGAACGCCATTCGCGCCTGCCCGTGTACAAGGACACGATGGATAACATCGTGGGTATCCTTTCGAACCGCGACTTCTTGGAATGGTACACCGAGCATGGCGACGAGCCGTTCGACATCATGAAGATCGTGATGCCGCCGGTGTTCGTGCCTTACCACAAGAAGATTGACGACCTCTTGACGGAACTCCGCAAGACGGGTAACCAGCTTGCTATCGTGGTGGACGAGTACGGCGGAACGGCCGGCCTCGTGACGCTCGAGGACATCCTCGAAGAAATCGTTGGCGAAATCAAGGACGAAGACGATGACGACGAGGAAGACGACGTCCAGAAATTGAAGGACGGCCGCTACATCCTCGATCCGCTCATGACGCTTTCCGATTTGGAAGACGAACTCGAGGTGGAACTCACTCCGCCCGAAGGCTCGCATGTGGAAACTCTCTCCGGGCTCATCCAGGCGACTCTCGGCGTAATCCCGTCTCCGGGCGCCGAAGTCAAGATTCAGGGGTACACTTTCCGCGTGCTCAAGATGGACGGCACCCGCATGGAGAAGGTCATGATGATCCTCCCGCCGGGCAAGGATTCCACGAAGACCGGCGCCTTCCAGAAAGTTTAATTGCGTTTTAGCGGTCTTATGTGAGCAACAAACGCCTAGTATTGACTAGGCGTGGTTGCGAGAGCAAAATCCTTACCGGAGGTTTGATTGCCGATGAATGGATTTTGCGGTCTTATGGAGAAGACCCCCGTTCATCACGGGGGCCTTCATTTTAGGGTAGTTATAAGCCGGGTTCTGTACCCCTTGCGGGGCGATGACCATCTCTCTGGACGAATCGTTACCGACCGCCTCAAGCGACCTACCCGGATATCCAACAGCCGCGGGCCGCAGCCGGTCCTTGCGGACGGATTCCTGCTTGGTCTTGCACCGGATGAGGTTTACCGTGCCATCCCTGTCGCCAGGAATGCGGTGAGCTCTTACCTCGCCATTTCACCCTTACCTTGCCCGGACTTGCGCCCGAACCTGGCGGTTTGCTTTCTGTTGCACTGTCTGTCGCGTTTCCGCGCCTGGACGTTATCCAGCATCCTGCCCTGTGGTGCCCGGACTTTCCTCCAGCATTGCTGCCGGCGGTCATCCGCTACCCAGATGCAAAATTAGAAAACGTGGACGCCTTGTGCAAGGAGTGAATAAAGGGCTTTTTTGTATATTTACTTTGTTTTTTAGGGTTTAAGAGTGAATAGATTACTTGTTTTTCTGTCTTTATTTGCGTCTGTATGGGCGGCTGCCGAAACGGTGCCGGATTCTTTTGCGGATTCTTCGGCCAATGTTGCCGTAGATTCTTCCGCCGTGTTCCGCGTCGACAAGATTCGCTACGAGATCGGTGACGCCTTCGACGATTCGAGGGTGCATACCCGCTACGACAAGCTTGCCTACGATTTTTTGAACTGGGTCCATATCGAGACGCAGGAAGTGACTGTCCGTCAGCTGCTCCTGTTCAACGAGGGCGACTACGTCAACCTGGACTTGATGCTTGAGGCGGAACGTTTTTTGCGTGACCAGGCCTTCTTGAGCGATGCGAGCATTACCGTGGAGCAGGACAGCGGCATGAACGTCGCGACCGTGCGCACGAGCGACAACTGGACCTTGACGGTCCCGGTGAGTTTCGGTTTTTCGGGTAGCGAGTGGAGCTACGACAACCTCATCTGGGGTATCGGCGTTCAGGAGAGCAACTTCCTCGGGCTTGGTCAGAAACTCGGGTTCTATTTTGGCCACGACGAGTTCCGCGACATGTGGCAGGTGGAATACGGCGCCCCGCACTTTTTGCTGCGCTACAACCACCTCGACTTCTTGTACAGCTACAATACCGACGGCTACCTCGCGAGCTGGAAAATGTACCGCCCCTTCCTGAGCAGGAGCGTGAACCAGTGGGCGTATACGATTGCCGGCCTCAAGAACCAGCGCTTCGCCTACTTTTACGGGAGCGGCGACATGCCTCCGGGAACGGTGACCTACTCTACCGAAAAGCCGCTCGATTCCTTGATTATGCAGGACTATAATGGCGACAAGACCGTCGAACTCATGAAGGTCGAAGACTTTATCGACGACTCGCTCTCCTTCCATCTCGGACGTTCTTTTGGCGGGACGCAGCGCAAGCTCTATGTGGCGGGAACGTACGACTACCGGAGGATTACGGCGCAGGAAGGCAAACTTTCCCGCTACCTGTTTACCGACGGCGAAGACGCTTACGCCATCGATTCCGCTTCCGCCTGGAACGAGTGGCTCCCGGAACGCAAGGATTCCCGCGTGGGCGCCTATGTCGAGTACTCGAATCTCCGCTACGAGAAAATCAAGAACTACCATAACGCCAAGTGGACCGAGGATGTGGACAAGGGCTGGAAACTCAAGGCTCAGATTTCCAAGAACTACGAGCAGCTCGGTGCCGCCGACAACGATATCCGCCTGGACTTCTGGACGAACCTCTACCTGGGCCGCCGCCACCACCACCTGAACCTCTCAACGCAGACGTACTTCTACTTGGATCATGGCGAGCGCAGAGACTTTTTCGGGAAGGTCTTTGGCGAGTACATCTTCCACCCGAGCAACATGCTTTCTACGGCGGTCAAGGGCCAGGTCGATGTCTTTGACGACGCGCGGTACGGCTACCAGCTTTCGCTGGGCGGCTCGGAGGGCTTTGCCGGATTCCCGACCGGATTCTATACGGGCCAGGCGCGCGTGTACGGCAATATCGAACAGCGCTGGTTCCCGGATTTCGAAATCCTGACGCTCGTGCCCGTGTTTGTCGGCTTCGCGAGCGTGGGCGAGACCGCGTGGGACCTGATGGACATCAACCGCGAAGACTTGATTTATGTGCTGGGCCTGGGCGCACGCTTTGTGCAGACCAAGTCTATCAGCCGCCTCGTGAACAAGATCGATGTGAGCTTCCCGATGAACGGGGCGCGCAAACACGAACCTCATTTTTCCATCACGACGACATATTCGTTGTAGCAGGAGTTAGCGTATGAATGGAACGGACGAAGAACGCCGGAAGTTGAAGCAGAAGAAGTTCCGCCGTTTCAAGAATGCGGTCCTGCGAATGGAAATCATTATCGGCTTTATGGCGATTATCGCGGGCATTGTCGTGACCGCGATGGTCTGGGGCGAAGGCTTTTTCCCGGGCGCTTTGATGATGGTCCTTACTGGATGCATCAACATATTCCTGGCGTTCAAGGAACTGGTGGACCCAACGGACCATGTGTTGCATTGGCAGGCCGTGTTTTTCCTGATTGTGCGCCGCGCGATGTTCTTCTTGAACGTGGTGCTGCTCGCGCTTGTGGTCGGGACGTTTACGAACCTGCTTTAGCGGTTAGTGCACTCCGTCCTCGTTGACGAAACTCTTCCCGCCGTACCAGGCCTGTAATTTTTCGCGGGCGCTATCCGCGAATGCGGAGGCGGGCGGCTGTGCTGTCGGAGGCTGCGTGGAGGTCTGAGCCCGCGAGGGACTGTCTTTTGCTGCAAACTGCCTTGCGAATTATTCGTTGAACTTCTTTGACGAGGGCTCGTTCGACGAACCCTGTTACATGTTGTGTGTTTTATGATTTGGGATGGGCTGTATTTTTTATGCAACGAATGGTATTTTTATGATTTTGGAAGGAAAATTCCGTATAATTTCTAACTATGATCGTGTAAATAGATGAAGTGTTTTTTTGTGATGAACTTAAAAAAATAGCACCAGATTCTGTCGTTTGCCCGCCATAATTCATTGCGCCAGAAGGAATAATGCTAAATTCGCAATCATCCGTTCCTGTGAATGTTTGGTCGCTTTTGTTATAATGCATTTTAGACATGGCAAAAAAGTCAGAATCGGAGCTTTTTATTCTATTTGCAACATCGGATTTATTGTCGCCAGACACCTTCATTGCGTCCATAAGGATTTCCCATTCCGCCTTTGTTGGTATATGCCAACCTTTTGGACAGATTGTGTCTGTTAAAACGCTGTCAATAAGGCCAAACCATTCGCCATTCTGTATTATGGAATAATACCGTCCAAAGTTATTGCACATTTTCTCTTGGCAGCATTGCATGGTTTTACAATTGTGCTCAATCAGTTCACAGTATTGCCTAATATAGTTGGTGTCACTACTGCACATGCTGTATGGGGCATCGTATCTAAGGTTTTCCGCCATCCACACTTGGTCGCCGATTGTTGTGTAGCGATACACCTGTCCGTCTCTTTCGTCGGTGAACATACCTCGGTTTGGCATGCCGTAGACGTTAGTGCCTTCTGCTGGACAAACTGCAGCAGCATCCCATGGCTCAACATCATCCGGTTCTGTTGTGCATGATGCTAATAGGAAAAGAACTGAAGAGAAGAAAAACTTTTTTATTAGATTGTTCATATTGAGTTTTGCAATAAATCTAATATTTCGTGTTGAAAAAGTCAATTGTTGTAAAAAATTATTGTGTTACGACTTAAATTATATTGTAATACTTGACGAAAATCTTTCTTTTTCCTAAATATAGGTTGACATAGCCCGGAGTTGGACGGCGATGGGCATCAGGTATTAGAGTTTTCGTCTCTTGTTCTCACGACTGAAACTACCACTTTCAATATCTACGGGAATAAGACAGACGCTCACGCCCAAATCGGGCGAGGGTCGTTTATACTTATCGTAGAATTGGGCGTGGTAGCCCGCAGTCGTGGTAAGTGCTGACGATGCCACATCTTTTTTGTTTTCTGAAAAAGGCGTTCTCGGGTGTACGGGTGTTTAAAAGGATGGGAAAATGAAACAAGGAATAGAATTCCTGTGTGTGATCGTTTGCGCTATATTTATTCTTTTGTGCCCTGCACAATTGCCTGCGGCACCGATTGAGTCGGCAACGGGAACAGTTTATATCCTGCTCGGCACGTCTCGTAGTGGACAGAATGCTACCGACTGGCAAGGGACTGGTATCAAGAGTTTTGTTCAAAATAATGTTCTCGGTGCTGCGGGTGATACTTCTCTTGTTTACGAAGCTTTTTATGATTTGTCATCGGGAACGCCCGCTGATTTTGCGAGAAACTACCTTTCCCGTTCTTCTTCCGCATCAATTCTTGATTCTGCACAACGTAAATGGTTCAATGAGTCAAAGAACCCTGCTGTTACGTCTCTGCGTAAACGCTATAGCCTAGCAAACCTGAAAAAAGCCCATCCCGATTCGGTGCCTTCCCGGTTCGTGATAATTGCTGACGGCGCGGCGGGCCTTGCTGTACGTGAGTATATACAAAGCAGTGCGTATAAGGGTGAGATTGCCAACGTACTTTTCTTCAATACCCCTCATGAGGGTACGGGCTTGGCGGACCAGGTCGTGCTTAGCGGGACGAACGGTTTGGATCGTGATTCCGACAATTCGAAGTATGTTGCACTTGTTCCGCTTGCGCTCGCTGCGTACATCGTGGGTGGTGTAGACGGCTTGCAAGACTTGATGATTTCGTTGCTGAAGGATGCCGTAATGGGCATGGCGTACAGCATGGGCGAAGTTGACGCCTTCTCCAAAAATTCCCTGATGGATGGCTATGCCGCTGGCAATGCGTCCACATGGTACTTGGCACAGGACGCCTCCGAAAGCGATAAGAAGTATAAAGAAGCCTTGTCAAACAATACTGTGGGTGCGGATTCTTTGCTCGGCAGCATTCAATTATTGAATTCGTACTCGATGAACTCTGAGTTTAACCATCCCATGTACAACGTTGTCTATTCTTACGGTTTGCCCAGCGTGGGTAACGGCCGCCGCACCCTCCCGGATTTCGTGGAACAGGCAAAGTCGCATATTTCCACGACCCAGTTGGCGCGTGTGCTTGCGGATTCGCTCGGCAATACGCTCGGAGTCGATTTGTCGTCGGCATCCGATGCAGTTCGGTCTCGCCTAGATTCGATGGCGCGGGACATTCTTTCGGGTACGGCAGCCTCGACGCTTTCACAGAAGTATGGTGAATATTCAGGGCAAATCGGCACGGCGCTCAAAGTCGCGGAAGGAATCAACGAAATCCGCAACATGAAACTGAACAAGGACGATGTTCCCGGCAGTCTGTACAAGTTGCTCCGTGTGGTGGACAAGTTTATCCCGGATTCGTACAAGTCGGAACTCTACCTCTTGTTCATGAAGTATTTCTCGCCGGAGGTACGTGATGCTCTTACCAGTACGAGTGATAAAGTTCATGAAGGGCTCAATTTTGCGGCAAACAGCCTCGCGAACTACTCGCTGAACTTCTTTGACGAGGGAACGTTCGATGTGCCGTATTACAGTGCGATAGGCGAAAGCGTGAAAGCCTTCCGTGAGGCGGGAGCGGAACGTCGTGGTTACGATTTTGGCGACATCCTGGACAAACGCTCCAGCTATGCTACTGCATTCTCGAGCTATAAATCCAAGTTCAATGAACTTGATGAATATCGCAACCTCCTCGCCGATATCGGCGAGCTGGAAGTCGACCGCCAGGTGGTAGACTTGGCGTTGAATGTGGGCTGTGAAATAGCGGGCAAGATTAATCCGGGCGTCGGCAAGGCGTGCAGTGCGGCTGAATTCGCTACGAACGTGGCGCTTGTGGGGGCGATTTCGTCGAAGACGGCAAAACTAGCCCGCAAGTCCGGTGCCCTCGCGCATACGCGCTCTATTGCACTGATGGCTTCCGTAACGGAGAAGAAGAACTTCTCTGCCCGTGATTATCATGACACGATCTTCCCAGCTTCTGTTGCCGACTTGGAACAGATGCTCTCGTCGTCCCCGCATGTGTACATTGCGTCGAAGCGTTCAGTACAGGGCGGCGATACCTTGATAGTACCGCAACTCGTCGATGATAGCGGGAATGGAATGACAAAGATAAACCTCCGCAATTTTGAACCCGCTGGCAATACGGCCTCCAGCATTCCGCCGATGGAGGTGAAGGACATTAGCTACGACGCTGCCGGTAACCGCATCGTCCGTTACGGCGAACTCAATAGCTTTCATGCGACATCATACCTTTCGGAAATCGTATTCCAGATAGACGACTTGCATCCGGATAGCATCCGTTCTTTCAGCGTGGATTTCAACAACCGTGGCCAGATCATTTTCGACAGGGGAGACGGAGCATGGAAAGTCTATTTCGAAATAGCTTACAGTCACATGAAACCGCTGGCGGAACTCTCTGCAAGTCCCATTTCTCCCGATGGTCGGTTCGTGCTGAACGTTGATTCTGTACTTGCTCTCTACAATAAGAAACCCGAAAACTTGGGCAACACGATTCCTCCCTCGGCGATTCTCGGCGACGGGACGAACGTTCTCTATGTATCAGTAGTGAACAAGTTGGGCAAATCTTGCAGCGCCCGCTTCTCGTACCTGTTCCAGGCGACGGAATTGAAGGGAGAGCCCGGTTGGCCGCTCAAGTATACGGAAGTTTCCCGTTTCGGCAATGCCTATGCGACTCTTTATAATGTTGCCTACGACTACATAACTGTAGATTCAGCAGGGCTCAGGGTGACGCAACTTTCTACCGGCAAGAAGGATTCCGTCGCGGCCAAGGTTAGCGTGGATTACGCGTCTTCGGACGGCTCGGGCTGGCGCGCGGATGTCAATACGGACTCCATTTGGAACAACATAGATACGCTATCGTCTGGTGACTATCTCTTTGAATGGGACTTTGCTATAAGAGTGACAACCCAGAGCGGTACGAGCGTTTCGCACCATGTTGTTCCCTCTCGTTCTCGGTTGGATGCCACACGACCGGGGCTCAAGTTGCAGGTCCCCAACCATGTGGTGGGCGGGACCCTTGCGGATGCGAACTGGGCGAACGTGCGCGACACGCTCCGCGACGGTGCCTTGCGCGCTATCCGCGCCTTTGCCGTCAATCTTTCCTTGGGTACCGTAGATACTCTGTTCTACAAGGCTCACGTGAATGCGGAATTCCAAGATATCCGTTGGAAACAGACGCATGTGCCCATGGCCGAGGGGCGTTACGCTGTCGTTGTGCAGGCGTACGACTACGGTGATCCCGATGTGGCCACGATGGACTCGCTACAGCATATCGGGTTGGATTCCGGGCGCACCTCCTGGTCGAAGGTGATAGATGCGTCTACGGGCAAGTTTATCCGGGGTATCAATGGCGTGACACTCAATGACACAATCTGGGTGGACCGCACTCCTCCCGCTGTTGTGGCGGGCTCGGCAAGCGTCCGCTCCGTTCCCGATTCCTCGCGCACTGGCTGTCTCGATTCGTCGAAAGTTTCCTCTCTCGGTTATCCCGTGTACAATTCGTGTAATAGGCTTTCGCTCTCGTTCAATGTCCGCGACGTGCTCGCCAATCGCTCTGATGCTCAGGTACGTGTGAAACTGCTGTTTAAGGATTCCGTCACCGAGCACGAACGCACGTTTGACGATGTTCTGGAATGGAACGGCAATACGGGTCATTACAATTTTATTGAGCCCGCTACGGGCCGCATTCGTGACGGCGTTTATTCGCTGACGGCCGAAATCCGCGACATGGCCGGAAACGTTACTAAGGAAAAACTTGCGGACAAGGTTGTGTTCGATAGAAGGGCGCCTTCGGTGAATCTCCGTGCGGGAGCGTTCTTCCCGACGGATTCGTCCGTTACTGATGCCGTGGCGGATATTTCTCAGGCGTCCGACGATTTGCGCAACGTGTCGGCTGTCTCTTGCTACAGAATGCTCGAGACCCCGGATTCCACGTTTGCCTGGGCGTTTGTCCGCAAGGATTCCGCCTCGGCGACAGCAGACTTGTTCAGCTTCGTAATCCCAGTCTCTGACTGGGCGCTTGACAGGGCCGACGGTCGGTGGTTCTTGCATGCGCACTGCTACGATGCCGCGGGCAACCCGGGTTACGGCATGGATTACTTCGGTGTGGGGGCTCGCTACCCGCACATCACTTACCCGGGCGATACCGTGAATTCGTTCTACTACGGAACTGTTTTGATCAAGGGCGAGACGCCGAATCCGTCGGTACAGGAACATTCCGATTTGGGAGTGTCATTCGATGTGGAATGGAAACTTGATACCGCCACAGCGTGGCGTACCGACGGGATTGAGTACCTCACGGTTGGTGCAGGCTCGCAAGTGAGGGATCTGGCACTTTGGCACATTCCCGATTCCGTTTCCGGTATGTGTACGTTACGTCTCTTGGTGCGTGCCTGCGATACTTGTGCTCCGGTTACGACCGAAAAAGAAGTTCCCGTGTACGGGTGGTTTAATCCGCTACTTGATACTGCTACCGTCAAGGTCCTGATCAAGGCGCCCTTGGGTCAGTCCGTCGGTGTTTGGGATACAATTGACATTACGCTCGACAGACCGGGCGATACCGCGCTATGGAAGCTAGATGCTCGCCTTTATGTGCGCTCGCAGTTGAACGACACCCTTGTTGAAGCAATGACCTATTCTGTGCCACGCATGAGCGTGCCGCCGTTCTCAGGGGAACCCTCTGCGTTTTCGGACGGGTTGCACGTATGGCAGAAGGGTGACGCGTGGACGCTGCATTGGTCCGGCACGGCGAAGGGTGCCATTGCCGATTCGGCGGTGCTCGATTCCTTGCGTCGCGATTCCACGTACACAGTCCCTGCGAATGTGAAACGCATGGCCCCGAGGCTTGTGCTCAAGTATCGCGAGGGCACGTCCGTTGTGGGAGGTGTTCCGCCCCGCGCGCGTCGCGACACTGTTTCTGCGCCTGCTGTGTCGCTTGATTCCTTGGGCCTGGTGATTCCCGCTTACGATAGCGTTTTGGAATGGAATCTGGACAGCCTTGATGGAGACACGCTCCGCATTACGTTCAATTCTGATTCCGCATTTATCGTGGACCTTTCTACTGTTCAAGGTGCCGACAGCATAATCTATTGCGGAGCCGCGTCAAGGTACGCCTATGATGCTGTCGCGGGAGCGTCTGGTGTCGGGACTCTTTATGTGCATCCGGACGAGTATGCTGTTCGCTTGCCTTGGAGGGCTATCGCCCGCACGGGGCTGGCTCCCGGTAGCGATACGGTGTTCGCAAAGTTTGTCGTGTATGCGCTTTCGGACCCGTCGCGAGTCGTCACCATGGACACGTCGTGGCTCTTGGTGCGCGCTTCTGCGGCAACGGTTGCCGTGGACACAAGTGCGCCTGCTCCGGCGGACATCTATTCCCCGAACACCTCGGGACAGAAAAGCGTGTTCCGCTACGGGGTTGTTGGCCTCGGTAGTTATGTGCGTACTGAGGTGCTCTATGCGAACGACAGCGTCACGAGGACTCTTGATGCAAATCTGTTTGTGAAGGCCGGAATTTCCGATGCGACTTCCATGGCGTCGTGGGACGGGAAACTGGCCGATGGTAATATGGCCCCGTTGGGTGAGTACAGGTTCCGCGTATGCATTCTGGATTCTGCGGGGATTGTCGTATCGAGCGAGGTGTCGAAACCGTTCCATGTATTGGACGGGAACGGTGTAGTTGTCGCAGGTATGGACGGTGTCGGTGATACGGCTGCCGAGCTGTTGATTGACGAGGTGTTTGAGGATTTGGGCGAGGCCCGATTCGTGGGGAGTATTGACTACCTAATGAAGGTGCGTGCTCAGGGGAAGTTCCTGCCGGAACGCTACCGTACGTTCAATTACCGTTGGCGTGTGCCGACTGGCGCCATGCAGGCTCCTGCTCTTTGGCGTAAGACTCGGTTTAGCCTTGGCATTCAGCGCCAGAGGGATAAGTTCCCTGTGACGATTGCTGTGTTGCTTGCGACGGAGGGGTATGATTTATATAATATAGCAAATTTTTGTCGTACAACCTCTAGCTCCTATCCATATACGATTGTGGTTGCCGGGCGAATCCTTGATAGGAACAACCCGACAACATTAAATGTTTCGTTGGCGTCTTTGCACGAGGTTGTTGGGTATGACAAAAATGACAATGGAAAATACTATTATCCCTTTGTCATGGGAGTGAAGGTGCTTCCTGTCGGCGTGTTCAAGGATGTACGTAAATTGTTTCAGGATGTGGCAAACGAACACGGTACTGCTGCGAATTTGCTTTTGTGGCCGTATAGGCGGTATAACGACTCGACTTTTGCGGCTGTCTGGAATGCAGGGAGTGATACAGACGCTTCTATGAATATCGGTAATGTGTGGAGGGATTCATGCAATCATAAGGTATGTACGGTCGAGCAATTGAGGGATTTTTATAAAGATAGAACGAATCTTTATCATTGGTTCAACAATTTTGGTAATCAACCTGTCCTTTGGGAGTCGGGCAAGTATGTGTATTCCGACACCATCCCGCCTGAAACGATGCATGGCGTTGAGGTGCGCTACGGATCGCCTGTCCAGCGTTCATGTGCACAGGATTTTTCCGATACGGCCTCTGCTGATAAAGCTATTTGTGGCCCTGCCACGCCGGAAAAGGCTTTTGATCCGGTGGAACTTGCCCGGTCCAAGCCCCATGCCAACATGCTTCATGTCACGGTTGAGCACGGGTACGGTTCCTATTTCACCAAGAGGGATTTGAATGCTGAATCTGGCTGTGGCGAGCATGACAATGCCGGCACGGACGTCATGATGAAACTCACGTTCACCGTGGATTCAAACTACTGGGATCCTCCCTGGGGCTATACTAACCTTGCGAATGCCTTCGTACGCTTTGATCCGACGAACTCGACCTTGTATGGGAATAAGGGGTATTTCAAGGCGAACGAGGCGGACAAGGATATCCTCGGGCCCAGTTTCTCGAACTTCTACGGCCTTTCGGGATGGTCTTTCTCGTCTTCCAAGGATGATGCAATGATTACGGCGTTCGAGGCGCAGCGCTTCCCGATGCGAGGCCTTATCACGAACCCGCTCTGGTTCCCCGACGAAAGGGACGACTCGGTCAAGATAAGATACCCGTCAACATTCCGCTGGCACTATTTCGGAAGCAGCACAGGAACTCCGTTCGGAGCTGTAGCGGAAGGTGATCATATTGATGGTTCGCATTTCCGTGTTGGGCTTGCTAACGATACTGCGCATAATCAGGCTCTGCCCATTGGTGGAAACGTTCCGGTTGACCCGCTAAGCATCAGCTTCATTGTTGCTCCGCGTCTTGGGGCCAAGTTCGCAATGGTGCAAGATACGACAAAGTTTGGTGTACCTTACCCGTACCCGGGACAACATATTGGTGCTTTAGAAATGCCGGACAGTCTTGTTCCTGATTTCAAATTTTATACGACGGAGCGAGCCCGCGTCCACTTCAAGGTGGGTGACTGGAACGATGTACACTGGGATTCTCTCTATGTTGTAAGCAGTTCCTTGCTTATCTGCAATCCGGTTACGGATTCTAGCTTGTATCCGTCTTCGCCAAATGAATTTAGTACGCAAAAACAAGAGTACGTCGCTGCGGCTGGTGGAAGAAACGTACTTGACACCTTCTACAGCTATTCCGTCGAAACATCGAATTACGATGCTACCGGTTGTCCCGGTTATGATTACGTGAGTAATCCCGGTTGCTGGATGGTGCCATATGATTCCCTGCACATTCCAAATATTGATCCGCTTGAGTATGGTGGCTCTTCTGGCGTTCCCGTGACAGCTTTGACGATTGTTCAGACTGATAGTAATGGTAATGCCTCGCATGAATCTCGCTGGGACATTGAATTGGATCGGTCTACAAATCGTTGGAAAATTGGTGTAGAAGGCTTTGGTGTGACCGATACACTCGGCTACGTGTATTCGCGTGGTTCGGTGAAGTTCTCCGGTACCGACCGGTCACATGTTGTACCGCTGGATAGCGTCTTGTCACAGAATAATAATGTCTATAGGCACCATGCGGAGGATGTCCCATGGTATAGGGATATGTCCTATTCTGTTGTGGGAATGTTCCTGCGTGATACCTCAGTTTCGGAGGACGGTCTTGCTGAGCACCCCTATCTGAATGCTATTATTGATTCCTCTTCAAAGGATTTCTATGTTACTTGGAATAAGCTTTCTCCAGATTCCCGCATGGCCGAAATCGCGACTTTCCGTGGCCGTGTCCCTGGTGATTCAGCCTATTGGCGGTTGCAATACGTGGATGGTGCCGGCATCCGTGAGGTGATTGACGAAGGTATACAGGATAGCGTCGTGGATTCGCTTCCGTTACCCGTGCTTGCGCGTTATGACTTGAGTCATTTGCAGGGGGCTGTCACATTTGAACTCCTGTACGGCAATCCAAACGGTACAATGTTCCGCGTCAATAAGGTCGTCCATGTGGGGAACCGTGTAAATCCGGGTGACACATCCTACGTGCAGACCATGTACGGAAATGCGGGCGTATGGTTTGACGAAGGAGCGTGGGGCCCAGATCCAGTCGATGTGACCGTGCGCGCCGTCGCTCCGGAAGAATACCTATACGATGCATTTGGGAATCTCGATATCGTGGGCCCGGTGGTGGAGGTTTTGCCGTCGCACAACTTTGGCGACTCAATTGGCCATTGGCCCGAGGTGCGAGTGAAACTCCAACGCAAGGAAATCAAGGACCGAAAACTGAAGGTTTCTGAACTCAAGATCTACAAGCCCGATTCCTCGACTCAAAAGCTTGTGCCGCTTGATGTGCAATCGGCGGAATGTTTCATAGAAATGCCTTTGCCGGTGCTCAAGGATTCCTCTGTTTCGTGTGACACGTCCATCGCATGGAACTATGTCTATCTCAAGGCGAAAACGTCCTCGTTCTCGGATTTTATCGTACTTGATACGGCTACGGCAGCATCGTTTGAACCTGTCATAACGCCTGTTCTTTTGGATACCTTGCTTTGTGCGGAGCCTGCATTGGATACCGTTTGGGCGGGTACGTTCAACGGAAAACTGGAATTTGCTAGTCCGTGTGTAGGCCGAGGCAACTATTTGTTGCAATTGCGTACCGACAATGTTGTTGCTGCCGAACATAGGGGCATGTTGGCCGGAACCACCATTGCGTGGGAAATGCGTAACGATGACATTTGGCTCCCTGCGGATATTTACACGTCCCGTGTCGATGTCTATGGTGTGGACGGCTTGTCAGAGCATTTGCGCGCACCCATGGTTCGCATAGACTCACTTCAGCCAATGCTTTACGACATGGATGTGACCCTCGCTGATGGCGATAGAGGTTCCCGTGTGGTGACTGTGTCGGCATCTCTTGCGGATTCTGTGAGCGGGGTCGATCGGGTGGTGCTTGACGTACGCTTCGGTGGAAGGATTGTGGAAAATCGCATTGTGTCGTTCGGTGGAGTGCCTGATACGGTACTTTACGAGCAGTTCGTGATTTCGCCGGCATTGCTGTATGATTGCAAGGGGTGCCGAGCTAACGTTGATGTTCGTGTTGAGGATATGGGGCATAACCATGTTGAGTCTTCTTGGCAATCAGGACAAATTTTCCCGTTCCCGTCATCGCTTGCTTTGTGGTATCCGATGTCGGAAGGGGTTGGCGATATTGTTCATGAGGTTCTCGGTACGGGATTGAATCTGTCGACCGGATTTTTGTCCAGTCCCTGGGCATATGGCGGCAGGCTCTCGTTGCTGTCAACTGAAGATCGTTCTTTGACGAGGAATATCCTTCGTGTGGATTCTGTAACTCCGATGAGCATCGAATTTGACGCTATTGTTGGTGCTCGCAGTGGAGTCGTATTTACTTGGATTGGTGATACATCTACGCTCACGCTTGGGATTGATGACAGAAAGCTCTATGTAGATGCTGGCCGTGGCATGGTTGAATTGTCTCATTTCGTAGGTAGCGGAGCTTCGGAACGTTATGTTTTCGTATTTGACAGTTCTTCTGTGACCTTGTATGTTAACGGGTATGTTGTGGATCAAAAGAACCTCCCCGGTGGTTTCGAATTACGTGATTATGGTCAACCGGCATTGGGTCGCCGGGTCGATGGACAAGTATCTGCCTACTTCCGCATGTCGGATCTCCGCATATATCGGTCTGCGCTTACAGCGGAGCAGGTTCATGATTTGTATGTTGGAGATAATCAACTTGTTGTGCCGGACTCGACCGATTCTACGGTAACTCCAGTTCAGCTTGCTGTCCGTGCCGTGGAACTTGACTCGATATCCGGCCTAGTGGTGGACCAATCGTGCGCATTGCCTGGTAGGGCTTTCTTGCGCCAAGGGACGGGATTATCCGGCAGGGCCGTTTGGAATGTTGATGTCCCACGCGCGGGGGATTATGCCGTGTATGTGTTTAGTCGCGGCTATCCGTCGGGAACTTCGCTTGTAGATCTTTCCGTGAACGATGTAAATGTTGGGACATATTACTTGAATCCGTCTGGTTTGTGGGAAAGTGTTCGCATGGGAGATTCTCTCTTAGTTACGCTAGATTCCGGTATGAACCGGATCACTCTGCGCCCGCTCGGCGGCGCCGAACTTGCAGGCATCGCAGCATTTTCAGCCCGCTCTCTCCCCGAGGCTCACCTCGTGGATTACGGCCAATCTGATTGGACAATTCCTGAACCGCGTGTTGAGGCGTTCATCTACTATGAGAATGCTTCCGATGTGACATGGGCCCGCCCGAGGATAAAGTTGCGTAATCTCACCGGCCAGTATATATATGGGGCGCGTGTCCGCTACTACTATGCGGGCGAGGGCTCCGCCGTGGCGGCAGAATCGTTCTATCCCGGTGGCCCGATGTTGGTGGCAAATGATGCTGGCGATGTGTTCTATGCCGAATATGCTCTTTACGAGGGAATTGTTCCGTATGGTTATCTGTATAATGGGGATGCAATACAACTTGGATTGCACCGAACGCCAAATTACGAATCCTGGAACATACTCGACGACCCGAGTTACGAGCATGGCTCGACTTATGGCTATGTTCCTGCGAACGGAGTTGTTGTTCTGGATTCTAAGGGAGAAATGCTCAATGCTTGGAACTGTATTGATGATGGCCTGCCAGCCATTGTTCCGCCCTCGAATATTCGTGCTATTGCTGCCGACGAATCTAGCGAACCATGGAAAAATAGTACTGTCGCCGTTTCGGTCCAAAATACCGGTTCCGCAGATGTGTCGGGTTTTGAAGTGCGCTACTACTACCGCGATGCTTCGGGTACGATGGAACCGCCCGACTGGTACTATCTTGGTCAACAAAACACTTCGATAATTCCGTCGAAGGTGTCTGTTGGAGGCAATCTTTACTATGTTTCGTTGGTGTACAGTAATGTCGTCCTCAAACCGGGCAATAGCTCTGATGTAGTGAAGTTTGGACTTCATGCCCATAACTGGTCTGCATCCGCATACAATTCGTCTGATGATCCGTCTTACCATGGAATTGGTACAGGGCAGAACTTGCTTGTGGCGGATTCCATCGTGGTGCTTGACTTGAATGGGAACCTGCTCTGGGGAAATGTGCCGCGCCCGCAGTTTGCGAACTATGTTGTTGCAAGTGATTCTGGTGCGAGTCGTGTGACCCGTGTCGGAGATATGCTTTACATACGTGTTGACCAGACGGGGTATTATTACCTTGAAATTGTGGATGCTTTTGGCTCGCCTCAAGGACGTTTATTCGAAGGAACTTGGGTTGCGGGAGAATACTCTGTGCAGATACCGTCATCTGCAATGAATCCCGGTCGTTATGTTGTGCTACGACGTGGGAATACCATACTTAATTGGCAACTGTTGAAATAAGGAAAAATAAATTTATGAAAAGATTAGTTTGTTTTTTTGTTGTGTCAATGCTTGCTTTCCTTGTATCGTGTACAACTGATCCTGATGAAGATAAATCAGAATGGAATGCTGCAGAAGTATGCCCCGAGACTGGTACGAACGCCTATGGGATGCCAAACCGTGGAACATTTACCGACGAACGTGATGGAAATGTCTATCGCTATACAACAATTGGAGATCAGGTATGGATGGCGGAAAATCTGAGGTACGATGCCCCGTACAGCACATGTAGTAATGATACGAGTTTTATTAGACAGTACTGTGAGTTGATTGAACATGAATGTGAGACGGAGGCTTGTTGCAAGGAAAGCCTTTGCCGTACTTTTGGTAGGTATTATTCCATAATAGAAAATGGCGAGGAATTTGGCCTTATAGACAAAGCCTTAGCAGATTCAGTTTGCCCTAAAGGTTGGCACATACCAACTAAAGAAGAATGGAAAATTCTAAATAATGCAATGAGAATTGATGGCGAACCAAGCGGCAATACTGCCTCTAGAATGAAAAGCGCGGATTCGGACTTTTTCGCCATATCAAAAAAGCACCTAAACGAAAGTGATCGAACTTATGTGGGAACGGACAATTGCGCATTGACTGTGCTACCATCTGGTTTTATGTTTCAAGACGGAATAACAAAAAAATTTCGCGCTTCATTTTTAACGTCAACACAAATAAACAATGATTTCGTTTATACTTTTGTCGTTCAAAACTATACTGATTACATAAGCAATTACTACAGAAATAGTATTCGCTGCGTGATGGATTGATTATGAAGTTGTTCCTTCTTTCATTAAATAGAGGTTGATATGAAAAAACTTGTCATTGCTCTTTGCCTTCTTGCGTCATCCTCTTTCGCACTTTCCCTTGACCAGGTCCGAGCAGACTTAAAGAAGTCTGCGCTTGCTCGGGATTCCATTGAGATGAATATCAGGACTACGGTCAACAGCCCTGCGGGTAAGCAGGTCGTTTCCATCTACATGGTGCAAAAGGGGGTGTTTAAGGTTTATACCGAGATGAAATCCCCATTGCTGAACCAGCGTAGCATCGTGAACGGCTCACGTATGAAGGTGATTGATTTGAATACGAAAAAATCGCAGATACTGCCGTACAACGGCGAAGCTCTTGAGGCGCAATCCTATACGAAATTCAATCCTCTTGATTCCGGAGACTGGCAAGAACCTGTTCATGTGTCTGGAAATCTGTTTTCAATCGTGGGAGCTCAGGGAACGCTGTATTATGATTCTGCAAAAAAACGTATAGAGAAAATAGAAAGTAATGATGCCGGGAAAAGCGCGCTGACCACATTCACCTACGATGCAATGAATAATCTCAAGAAGATGGAAGTCTCAGTGCTTGTTTCCGGTATCGAGACCAAGGTTGTGACAGAAATACTTGCTCTGCGTAGCTCTGAAAAATTCCCGGACAAGTTGTTTGAATTTTGATGATAGAGCTTGATTCCTTTCTTTAAGGAATCCTAGTGCACGCCGTCCGCGTTCACGACGGGCTTTTCGTCGTACCACGCCTGGATTTTTTCGATGGCCGCTTCCGTGAACGCGGTGCGGTCCTTCAGCAGGTGGTCTGCGGTCTCGAGCGTCTGGCTGATGAGTTCCTGGTCGGCAATCCAGTCGAACCAGCGGAACACCCAGGCACCGCTTTGCTCGTTGCCTTCGAGGTTGCCTGCACCGCGCGTCTGCAGGTCGAGTTCGGCGATTTCAAAGCCGTCTTCGGTGGCGGAGAATTTCGAGAGGCGTTCCATGCTCGCCTCGGCGGCATCACCTTCGGGTGTCATCAAGAAACACCATGCCTGGGCGTCTCCACGCCCCACGCGGCCGCGCAACTGGTGCAGCTGCGCGAGGCCGAAGCGGTCTGGCTGGTCGATGACCATCAGGTTCGCGGCGGGCACGTTCACGCCCACCTCGATGACGGTCGTCGCCACGAGAATCTGGATTTTGCCCGCCGCGAACTGCGCGATGATTTCATCGCGCTCCGCTTCGGCCATCTGCCCGTGAACTCCCGCGATCTTGAGCGTCGCCGCTCCCGGGATGCTGCGCCCCGGACCCGCGATAAATTCCTGCATTTCCTCGACAATCTCGTCGACGCTCCTGGCGCCACCTTCCTCGTCGCTGTCGACGCGGCTTGCAATCCAGTAGCATAGGTTGCCGCCGGAGGCCTCGCTACAGATAAACTTTTTCATGTCTTCGCGCTTGGCGGCGTTCACGAGTCGAGTCTTGATGGGCTTGCGTCCGGCAGGCTTGTCCTTGATGCTGATGACTTTCAGGTCGCCGTAGAGCGTCATGGCAAGGCTGCGGGGAATCGGCGTCGCGCTCATCACGAGCATGTCCGGATAGTTCCCCTTTGCAAGCAGCGCTTCGCGCTGAGCCACACCGAAGCGGTGCTGTTCGTCGATAATGACGAACCCGAGGTTCGCGAAGCACACGTCCTTGCTGAACAGCGCGTGCGTGCCGATGACCACGTTCACGAGTCCCATCTGCATTTCGCCGAGGATGATTTTTCTTTCGGCGGGGGAGGTGGCACCGACCAGCAGTTGTACATGCAGCCCTGCGGCTTCCAGGAACGGCTTGAGGTTCTTGTAGTGCTGCCTTGCGAGAATGTCCGTGGGCACCATCAGCGCGCATTGCTCGCGCATCCCGTTGCCGGCGCCGTTACCGCCGCATACCGCCATCATCGCAAGCATCGCGACAACCGTCTTGCCGCAGCCGACGTCGCCCTGCAACAGCGCGTGGAACTGCTTTTTGCCGTTGAGCCCCGCAACAATCTGGTCGAGTGCCGCTGACTGCCCCTGGGTAAGTTCGAAGGGGAGTTTTGCGCGTGCGGCCATCACAGTTCCGAGGTCTATCTGGCGCTCGTGCCCGCGCAACTTCTGGTTCTCGCGACGCTTGACCATGCGCAGGCAGAACGGCAACAGTTCAAGCACCTTCATCTCGCGCTTCGCCTTGTATATGGAAGGGAAGTCGGCTGGCATGTGCAGTGTCTTCAGGTTATCCATGACAGGGCTGAAGTGCAGGTAGTCCGTGAGTTCGCGGGGGCATAGCCCTGGCAACGAGAGGTTCGGGAACTTGAAAATCGTCTTGTAGAGGTTGCGGAAGAACTTCTGCTCCATCCGGGACTCGCGGCACACTTCGCTGATGGAGTAGACGGGCTGGATGCATCCGCTGAACTCCTCGCCGTCGTCGAAGGGCTGCATGTCGGGGTGCGTCATCTGGAGCCCGCGGTAGTCGCCAACCTGGCCCACTACGAGCCAGCGCGTGTCGTTCTTGATGCGCTTCGCCCAGTAGCTTGTGCCCTGGAAGAACAAAAGCTGGATGGAACCGGTACCGTCGGAGAGGGTCGCCACAAACCTCGAGCGCCTGCCGCGGACGACCCCGGAACGCGAGATGGTTCCGATGACTACGGCCTTTTCGCCCGGACGGCAGTCGCCGATGGCGGTGACCTTCGTCTGGTCCACGTAGTTGCGGGGGATATTGTACAGCAGGTCGGCGATGGAATTCAGGCCTGCCTTGCGCAAGGCCTCGATTCTCTTTGGCCCGAGTCCGGGAAGCTGGGAAATGTCCATTCTCTGTAGCTTCTGTTTCGGTGGTTATTCGTCGCCCGGCGCTTCGGCGCGCAGCGGTCCGCCGGGAAGGCTTTCACCCTTCTCGGCGCGGGCCCTCGCCTTCGCGCGGGCGGTCTTTCCGATAAGGTTCGTGTTCTTCCAGGTAACCAGCTTGACCGGCTTGCCGTTCTCGTCGTAAATCTTGATGCCCTTCGTGTCGATGGCGGCAATGAGCTTGTTCAGCTTGGCCATGAGGGAGTTGATCTTGTCGATGGCCTCGTTGGACCCGAGCAGCTTGTCCATGGCGGGGGACTGCTCGATGGAGGCGATTGTCTCGTTCATCTTGGCCGTGCCGTCGGCGAGCGTCTTGATGACGTCTTGTGCCTGTCCGATTTTCGTGCTGATTCCGGTCATGGCCGCGTTGACGGCGGTGTCGACCTGGAGAGTGGCGTCGGCGAGCGTGTGCTCGGCGTCTTGCACCTGGTTAAAGAACTTGCGCATCTTGGGCTGCATGGAGCTGAGAGTCTTGTCGGCGCTCTCGAGCAGTCCTTCTATGGTACCGAGGATTTCCTGGTACTTCTGCTCGGCCGAGGCGTGGGTGGAATCACCGTTCGCGATGAGCATCACCACTTCGCGGACGTTCATAATCTGCTTGCCCACGTCTTCCATGAGGCGGAGAGCCTCGGCAATGCCGGGTTCAAAATGGCCCTGGTGCACGTAGTCCTCGGGAAGCACCTTCCCAGTCTTGGAGGGGATAATCTCGAGCCTTCTCTGGCCCATCAGGGCGTAGTTGATATTGTTGAATTCCGTCCCTTCGCGTATGACGATGGGGTTGTCGAAGCGGATTTGCACGCGGGAGCGGTTCCCGAGCCAGGTGACCTTGCCTATGGAGCCCACGCGGTAACCCCGAACCACGACCTCGTCCTCGGGTTGGAGCGTTCCGAGTTCATCGAAATCGACAATGGCCGAGTGCGGTACGTCCTGGTGGGCATGGTACATGCCGTACGAAATCCCGGAGAATAGGGCGATAAGCGAAAACAGCGAAATATAGCCGATGGCGCGGTCGGAAAGCTTCATATCTTGAAAATTAGTAAAAAATATCCTATATTTGCCCCACCGGTCTTGTACCGGAACCCTCCCGGGGCCAATGTCGGTCCTCGGGCGATAGACCAAAGGGACTCATTATGAGACAATACGAAACGATGGTTATCATCGACGCTATGATCTCTGACGACGCCATCAACGCTGAAGTCGAGAACATCGGTGCCATGATCACCAACGGCGGCGGTGAAATTCTCCGTCGCGACGACTGGGGCAAGCGCAAGCTCGCCTATTCCATCAACAAGCGCCAGCACGGCTACTATGTGATCTTCTACTACAAGGCAGAAGCCTCTGTGGTGGCTAACATGGAAGCTGCCCTCAAGCTGAACGAAAACGCCCTCCGTTGGATGACCCTCGCTGATTATCCGATGAGCGAAATCGTTTATAACCAGGATATGGCTCAGTCTACCGAGGAAATCATCCCGGTCGACGCAGAAGAAGGGGAGGCTGAATAATGGCTTTTGAAGATAAGAAGCAGGCTCCGCGTATCCGCCGCAAGAAGACTTGCTGGTTCACGGAAAACAACGTCAAGTTCATTGACTATAAGGATGAAAAGACTCTTCGTCGCTTTATCTCTGAACGTGGCAAGATTATCCCGCGCCGCATCTCCGGCACCTCTGCCAAGTACCAGCGTATGCTGAACGAGGCTATCAAGCGTGCTCGTCAGATGGCTATTCTCCCGTTCGTTTCGGACAGCATGCGCTAAGGAGGAACTAGACTATGGAAATTATTCTTAAGGCCAATGTTCCCCACTTGGGCAAGATGCTCGACGTCGTGAAGGTTAAGGACGGCTTTGCCCGTAACTACCTCTTCCCGCGTAAGCTCGCCGTCCGTGCAACCAAGGAAGCCAAGGCTCAGATCGAAAGCAACCGCGCCGCTCTCGAAGCTCAGTTCCAGAAGGAACTCGCTGCTGCTGGTGATGTCGCTGCCAAGCTTTCTCAGGTATCCGTCAACCTCGAACGTCGTGTCGTGGAAGGCGAACGCCTTTACGGTTCCGTGACTGCCGCCGATATTGCCGATGCAATTACCAAGGCTGGCGTCAAGGTTACCCGCGCCCAGGTTGATCTCGCAGAACCCATCAAGCAGCTCGGTGTTTACACCGTGACGATCAAGGTGTTCAGCGATGTTGAAGCCCAGGTCAAGGTTTGGGTGGTTGCGGAGAAGTAATTCTCGCTACTGCTAAACTTTAAAGGTCGCTCCTGCATTTGCAGGGGCGATTTTTGCTATTTTAGAATTGTATGCGCAAGTTTTCTCTTATTGCCTGCGTGGCAAGCCTTTTGTCGGTCAATGCCTTCGCCCAGCCGCGAGACCTGTTTGCGGAGTTCGAGGCAGAAGCCGCCCAGTCCGTTTCGAGTAGCGAAACGGTGTCCAGTTCCAGTGTCGCGGTCGCCCCGTCGTCCAGTTCAGTGGCTGTTTCCAGTTCTAGCGTTGCGGCCCCGGCTTCCAGTGCTGAGGTGCAATCGAGTTCCGCCGAAGTTTCGTCGAGCAGTGCGCCGGCGCCGGAATCGTCCGCTGCCGATTCGACTGCTGCCGTAGCTGCAGCCCCCGCGGATTCCGCTGTGGTAGATTCCTCCGCGACCGATTCCTCGAAGACAACGGCGGACTCCTATGCCGCCGCCATGAACGCGCAGGTCGAAGAAGCCCGCGCCCGTGATTCTCTGGCCGCTCTCAGTTCTTCTTCTGTGGTGGCCGAAGCCCCGTCGTCTAGCAGCATGAGCCGTCGCGATTTGCTCGGCCCGGTCAAGGTTTCCAAGGTTCACGGTATTGACGAAATGAAGGGCAAGTACAAGAGCCCGCGCAAGGCTTTGTTCATGTCGCTCGTGATTCCCGGTTCGGGTCAGCTCTATGTTGGCGGTTCCACGTTCACCTACGTGCGTGGCGGCCTTTACCTGGCTCTCGAAGCAGCCCTGTGGGGCAGCTGGGGTTATTTCTCGGTCCACAAGTACAACGAGCAGGTGGACAAGTACAAGAAGTTCGCCCGCAAGCACTATTCCATCGGCCGCTACGAGATGGGCATGCGCGACCTCTACAAGCAGCTTTCCGACGAAACGGAAGAATCCCGCTTTGAGAACCGCTACATGAGTTCCAGGGAAGATTTCTGCGAGGCCCTGTACGGATCGGCCAGCAGCTACGGCTGCTACGTGAAGGGAAAGCTCTTTACGAACGACAAGAACCACATGAACAAGTTCGCGGACAAGAAGCCCCTGGGTGAAGAACTCGATGGCCTGAAGGACGTCTATGACAAGTCCGTCCTTTACCAGGAAATCGCCGACGACGCCTACGTGCTCGGCTGGGACGATGTGCAGGACCAGGCGATTGCCATGAACTTGAACTTGGAAACCGACAATCCGTCAAACGGGACGGTCGCTCTCGGTTCGTCGTCGAACATGAAGGAATACCGCAGCATGCGCAGCAAGGCCAACGACTATGCCGACATGCAGGCCTGGTTCTTTGGCGGTATCATTCTCAACCATATCGTTTCGGCGGTGGATGCGGCCTTTACGGCTAACTCCCACAACAAGGCCCTGTATTCCGAAGATGTCTCGTGGTACGACCGCTTGCACTTCGATAGCTACATGAACGTCGTTGACGGACTGGATGTCGGAGTCCAGGCCAGCTGGGGATTCTAGTGAGATTTTTGCTTGCCATTTTGGTTGCGGCGGCCTGCGCCTATTCGCAGGTCGTGGTCTCTGTCGACGAGAACGTTAGCAAGAACAAGGACAAGAACGTTTTTCTCGCGATTGGGGCTTCGGCATTGTTGCCGGGCATGGGCGAGATGTACCTTGGCGAGAAGAGCCTGGTCAAGCCGTTCCTCTGGACAGACCTTGCACTCTGGGTCACTACTTTTAGCGCTTACGTCATAGGCGAGCGCTACATCACGTCGGCGCACGACTATGCGGTCCGGCATGCCGGCCTTACCACCTCGAGCAAGAAGGTGTCGCTGTTGAACACGGTGGGTGATTACCGTAGCCGCAGTGGTGTGGCGGGCCAGAATTCATCGCCCGACATGGACGAGGACTATAACCAGGCGCAACTCCGTGCGGGCAAGGCCATTGACGAGGACATTGCCGCCGATATCCAGTGGGACTGGGGCTCCAGCGACAATCCCGAGACGACGGACCATATCGACGAGTTCAAGAGCCGCATGCGCCATTACCGCATCAGCCGTATCGTTTTCCAGGCGTCCGTTGGCGCCCTCGTGCTGAACCGCGTGATTTCCGTACTGGATGCTATACGCGTGTATCGCAAGACTTCGAGTAAGTCCTTTAGCCAGAACCTAGAATTCGTGCCGGAGTTTTACGACGACGGTAGCGGCCTGCTCATGAACGTGAAGTTCTAAGGATTGGACAATGAGGCGTATGGCGAGGGATTTAAGCTTAACCATAGCGCTGCTCTTTTCCCTGCTATTGTGCTCGTGTAGCGGGGAAGACTACAGTTCGATAGACTTTAGCAAGGAAATGCAGGAAGTTGAATGGAACTGGATTCCTTACGATTCGGATGCCTTGCGGATAAGTGGACGCGGTGATTACGGAAAGGGCGATTTCGTTGTATTGATGTGGTCGGGGTCAGCCGTTACGGTGGGCTTTGAGGGTGGTGCCCTGGAAGCTGTGTTCTGGGTGAAAAAAACGGTGTACTTGGACGTCTTCGTGGATGGGGAAGAAGAACCCTCTTCCATCATAAAGCTGTCTTTCCCCGACGATAATCCAACTACGGTACCTGTTGTATCTGGTTTGCCTTATGGCCCGCATACCGTCACCCTGTACAAGCGGAGCGAAAGCAGTTTTGGTGAATGGCTTTTTTACGGGATGCGCGTTTTGGGCGAGGCGCAAAAGAGTGCGTTACCCCCGCCGCCCGAACATAAGATCGAGTTTATCGGGAATTCCATCACATGCGGCAGCGATGTCTTGACTCCTACGGTGGGTGGGGAATTCGATATGATGTACCAGGACGCGTATTATGGGTATGCGGGGCAGGTTGCCAAGAACCTTGGAGCCGAAGCCCATATCATTTGTAGCAGCGGGCATGGAGTCTCCGTAAACTTTGATGGAACGAGAAACAACCTCATTCCCGATATGTACGGTTTGACCGGAGCGCATTCTTCCATGGCCGTTGAGTGGGATCACAGCCAATGGCGTCCTGATGTCATCGTGATAAACCTGGGAACGAACGATTTTGCAAGTGGCAAGGTCGATTCTGCGTTGTTTGTGAATGCCACGGTAGATTTTATCCGGCAAATCCGCTCGATCCACCCGGAAGCGAAGGTCGTAATGTTGGACGGCCCGATGCTTGGCGGGGTGTATATGATCAAGTGCCGTGAGTTCTTGGACATCGCCAAGGGAATTCTCGAGGCGCTTGGGGAAACTGATTTGTACAGGTTTTCCTTTGAGCCGAAGGGGGAATCCCCGTATGGCTATTATTTCCATCCGACCATGGATGAAGCCGCTGCCGATGCGAAACTCATGAGCGCATGGATGCGTTCGGAATTTGGTTGGAATTAGGGAATGGTGTCCCTTTTTTCTAAATTGATGCAACCAATAGTATCTTATATGCATCTAAATACCGTGAAAAAGATCTTTATTCCCATTTTTGCTTCTATTTTGTTGGCCGCCTGCGGCGGTGATTCTTCTGCTCCCGGGGCGAAAGGTGCTCCGGGTGGTAAAGGCGGCCCTGGAGGCAAGGGGGGCAGGCCTGCCCGTGAAATCGCGGTAGAAGGCTACATTGCCGAGGCGCACGAGGGGGCAAAGTCCTTCTCGGCGATGGCGACTCTCGAACCCCTGAACAACGTGGAACTTACGGCGGCAACCTCGGGCAGGCTCACGAACCTTTACGCGAAGGACGGCGCCCAGGTGCAGAAGGGGACGCTCCTCGCAAAGATTGACGATTCCGAACTCAGGGCCCAACTCAAGCAGGCTGAATCGAACAAGCAATTGGCCCAGCAGAAGTTTGACCGCGTGAAGGCGCTTTACGAGAAGGACGGGGCTACCAAGGCCGACTTGGAAAGCGCCGAGGCTTCGCTCAAGTCTGCCGAGGCTTCCGTGGAACTTATCAAAGCGCAGATTGCAAAGACCGAGGTGCGCGCTCCGTTCGCGGGCAAGCTCGGTTTTGTGAATGTTTCCGTGGGCGCCTGGCTCACGACGGGCACGTCGGTAGCCTCCCTTAGCGAAGTCAAGAAACTCAAGGCCAAGTTCGCGCTCCCGCAGCGCTATGCGTCGGCCCTCAAGGTGGGCGATGCGGTGGAACTCAAAGACGAAGAGCGCAATGTGTCGGCTAGCGGCAAGGTGAAGGCTCTCGAGGCAGGGCTTTCCGAATCGAGCCGCACGCGCCAGGTGCTGGTGGAAGTCGACAACGCGAAGGGCGAACTGTTGGCGGGTTCGTATGCTAAGGTGAACGTGTCGATGCAGTCGGGAGTGGCTAAGAGCATTCCCGTGCCGGCCGAGGCGTTTACGCTCGACAAGGACGGCGCCTACATTTTCGTGGCCGTTGGCGGCAAGGCGAAAATCAAGCATGTTAAAACCGGTCTTCGCACACCGATTACGGTCGATGTAACCGGAGGGCTTGACGAGGGCGATACCGTGATTACTTCGGGCCTGATAAGCCTTCGCGAGGGCATTTCTGTGCGTATCCGCGAAATCCGTCACAATGCCGATTACGAAGTGGAGTAGGTGAGCGATGAGTGTTGCTAACCTTTCCGTACGCCGCCCGGTACTCATGACGGTGATGGCGCTTGTCATCATCCTGCTCGGTGCGTTCGGAGCCACCAACCTGGGTGTGCGTGAATACCCGAACGTAGACTATCCGCTTATCCAGGTACGTACGTCGTACCCGGGCGCTAACGCTGCAGTGGTGGAGGCGGAAGTTACCGAAATCCTCGAAGCCTCCATCAACAGCGCGTCTGGTATCAAGGCGCTTACCTCCACGAGCCGCGACGGATTCTCGTTTATCAACATTGAATTTGAAACCGGTATGGACTTGGAAGCGGCCGCTAACGAAATCCGTGACCGCGTGAGCCGCGTGCGCCGCAGGCTCCCCGACGACGTGGACGAACCGACCGTCTATAAATCTGATAGCGACAACGATCCGATTCTGATGGTGAGCCTCGTGAGCGACAAACTTGACCCGATGGAAGTCTCCGAAATCGCGAATAACTTTGTGAAGGAACGCCTGCAGACGATTAATGGAGTCTCGGAAGTCGCGATATGGGGCGAAAAGCGCCCGACGGTGCGCCTGTGGATTGACCCGGTGCGTTTGCAGGCGTTGGGAGTTTCGGGTGCCGAGATGTCGGCGGCGCTGAGCCGAGGCAATTTGGAACTGCCCTCGGGCTCTATCGAAGGTAGCGAGACGACTCTTTCCATCCGTACGCTGGGTCGCATCCTTGACCCGAAAGCGTTCGAGAACATTGCGGTGAAGAAGGCTGCCGACGGCACCGTCATCCGCATTTCGGACGTGGCCGACATCCATTACGAACCGAAGGACACGCGTACCGGTTTCCGCCGCAACGGCAAGAATTCCATCACGCTCGCCCTGATGGCGCAGCCGGGCTCTAACCACGTGGAAATTGCCGACGAGTTCTACAAGCGCGTCGAGGACATCCGCCGCGAGATTCCCGAAGGAGTGCAAGTCCTTTACGGGCGCGACACTTCCATCAACATCCGCGCCTCCATCAAGGAAGTGGTGGAGACCATCTTTATCGCGTTCCTGTTGGTGATCGGGATTATCTTCGCCTTCTTGCGCCAGGCGCGTACGACGCTTATCCCGATGGTGGTGGTGCCGGTGGCTGTTATCGGTAGCTTCTTCGTGCTTTACCTGTGCGGGTTCAGTATCAACGTGCTGACGCTCCTTGCAATGGTTTTGGCGATTGGTCTTGTGGTCGATGATGCCATCGTGATTGTGGAGAACATCTACCACAAGATTGAACGCGGCATGACGCCCAAGCAGGCGGCCGTGGCGGGAACGAACGAAATCTTCTTCGCGGTGATTGCGACCTCGGTCGTTTTGATGGCGGTGTTCGTGCCGGTGCTTGCGCTGGGCGGAACTACGGGCCTTTTGTTCCGCGAATTCGTGGCGGTGATGATCGGTACGGTGTTCCTTTCGACGCTCTGCGCGCTTACGCTTTCGCCGATGCTCTGTTCCAAGTTCTTGAGTCGCCAGAAGCAGGGATGGTTCTTCCGCGTTACCGAGCCGTTCTTCGACTGGCTCAACCGCGGCTACTCGGCGCTTTTGGGACTGTTCCTCAAGCTGCGCTTCTTGTTGTTCCCGGTGGTGTTGGGGCTTTTGGCCATTGCTTATTTCTGCTTCAACAATATGAGTAGCGAAATGGCGCCTACCGAGGATTCCAATGCGGTTATGGTGAACCTGAACATGCCCGAAGGCGTGACGCTCACGCGTACCAAGCGCATGGCCGATGCCTTTGCCGAAGAAGTCATCGCGCTCATGGACACCAACGAGTATTCCGAAATCCAGGCGGGTGCGTGGAATGCGGGCAACTCGAGAATGCGTATATTCTTGAACGACGACAAGAAGGCTCGTCGCCCGCAGAGCGAGATTGCGCGGGCCATCCAGGTGCTCGGTAACGAGTACCCCGACTTGCGCGTGATGGTATTCGAACCGCAGAGCATCAGTACGCAGCGCGGTGGACTTCCGGTGCAATTTGTGCTGCAGGCCCCGAACATCGAAATCTTGCGTACGCTCGTGCCCAAGTTCGAAGAAGAGGCGAGCAAGAGTCCCGTATTCAGCGTGGTGAACACGAACTTGCGCTTTACCAAGCCGGAATTGCATATCGAGATTCTGCGCGACAAGGCGAACGAGGAAGGCGTCTCGGTGAACGACATTGCCCAGGCGGTGCAGCTTGCGATTAGCGACCAGACTTACGGCGAGTTCTACAAGGACGGCCGCCAGTACGATATCATCGGTGCGGTGGGTTACCAGTACCGCAGCATGCCCGAGAACATCTCGATGCTTACCGTCAAGAACGGCAAGGGCGAACTCGTGAGTCTCGACAACTTCATCACGTTCAGCGAACAGTCGGCATCGCCGTCGCTACCGCGTTACAACCGCTTCTGTGCCGCGACGATTCAGGCGGGACTTGTGCCCGGCAAGACGATTGGCGACGGCGTGGAAGAGATGCGCCGCATCGCGAAGCACTTGCTGAAGGATTACCCGAGCGTGAGTACCGCATTGAGCGGAACGTCGAAGGAATTCGAGGAAAGCTCCAGCGGCCTCTACATCGTGTTCCTGCTGGCGCTTGCGCTCGTGTTCCTCGTGCTTGCGGGGCAGTTCGAAAGCTTCCGCGCACCGTTCGTCATCTTCTTTACGGTGCCGCTCGCCTTGGCGGGTGCGCTTGTGTGCTTGTTCATTACGGGCCAGACGCTCAATATCTTTAGCGAGATTGCGCTTATCTTGCTTATCGCGCTCGTGACGAAGAACGGTATCTTGATTGTGGAATTCGCAAACCAGATTGCTGCGAATACCGGTTGTTCTAAGCTCGAGGCGGCTCGGATGGCGGCTGAACGCCGCTTCCGCCCAATCCTCATGACGAGCCTCTCTACGGTATTGGGCGCCGTGCCGCTCATTATGACCGGCACCCCGAGCCGCATCGCGATGGGTATAGCCATTGCTGGCGGCCTCACGTTCGCAACGTTCCTCTCGTTGTTCATTGTGCCTGCGGCCTACAGCTTCTTTGCCGGCAAGGCTTCGATGGATGCGATGAAGAGTACCGACGCCTCCAAGATGGCGTAACGGTCAGAAAATTCGGTAATACTTATTTTGCCTTGTTTGCCGTCCAGGCGGCGTGCGGCGTAATTTCAAGGAGCAGGGCAAATGCGAAAAGGCACTTGAACGAAAACACAGCGGCATGGAAAGTGCCGTGTTGCGTCAAGTCCAATAAAGCGATTAAGGTAGTTGTTGCCATGTCCAAACACTCCCTTGTTATCCCCATAAGTAATATAGATATAGACCGGGGAAATGTCGCATTGTAAGTCGTTTTTTTACAATGGGGTGTTGTGGAAATGTAAACAAAGTTTTTTACTAGTGGACAAGCTGGAAGGCTTTTTCGTCTTTTCGGCTCATCCCGTAACGCGTCCTCAATATAGATTCCTTGTACAGGGAATCTTCGCGGATACGCTCGATTTCGTGCTTGTAGCCGTCGATGACCTTCTGTAGGGAATCGATTTCTTCCTGGTATCGTGCGATATTTTCCTTGACGCGTTGCTGGCGCGGAATGCTGTTTTGGCCGAAAATCAGCTGCACGGCCATAATGGCAATCAGGATGGCGATTGCGATTAGTGCTGTGTAGAGTTTCTTGTGCATCAGGCAGCTCCGTTGAACTGGAATTGCAAGTTGTCGTCGGTATGGGCGAGCCCCGCTATTTCCAGCTCTGTCAATATAGCTAAAAGTTCACCGCTTTTGAAGTGAAATTCTGCCTGGAGCTCGTCAAAAGTTTTACGGAATCCGTTGACTTTTGTAAACAATTCCTTGGCGCGGGGGCTGAGCTCGCATCCAGCCGAGGCCAGCTGCGAAAGGCTCTGGCCTCCATCTTTGGGGAATCCGAGCAGGCACCGTAGGCTTTCGGGGCGAAAAACGGGCTTGGCTACGCCCTTGTCGAGCAGCAAGTTCGTCCCGCTCGCGACCTCGTTGTCGAAATCTCCGGGAACGGCGAAAAGCGGTTTCTTTTCCCTACGGCAGTAGTCGCCGGTAATGAGGGCTCCGCCTTTTTCGCGGCTCTGTACGATGATTGAAGCGCAGCTGAGGCCGGAGATGATGCGGTTCCTTGATGCGAAATGCCCCTTGTAGGCCGGCTCGTCGGGCTCGTATTCCGAGATGATGGCCCCTCCGGCATCCAGAATGCGCCAGGCCAGGTCGCCGCGGCTCCCCTCGATATTGGTGGACAGTCCTTGCCCCAGTACGGCGATGGTGGGGAGGCCCGCCTCCAGGGCGGCCTCGTGGCAAAGACTGTCTATGCCCTGCGCGAGTCCGGAGACGATGACGGCTTTGGTGCCACGGAGGGAGCTGACGAGCTTGCGGCAGAGTTCCTGCGCGTTGTAGCCGGGGCGCCGCGTCCCGATCATGGCGATGCCCGTGTATTGGACGCTACGGTCGCCGTCGCTTGTGGTGGGAGGGGGCAGGTTCCCCGCAGCGTAGAGCTGCTTGGGGCAGTATTTGGATTCGTTGAGCAGTAGCGGGAAACGGTCCTTGGAAACCGCATAGGCGTTGGTGATAATCATATTTTCCCTGTCTTGTGGAGGGAATCTAAAAACCACGGGGCGCTATGGATTTGCGCCGTCCGCTCGCCCGGACTAGCAGTTTACTGCAAGAGTCTGAATTTGCCAAGGCCCGTGAATAATATAGTAATGTGGAATGTGGGGTGTGGGGTGATGGATGATGTGGAACGTCATCCTCGCTACGCGAGGATCCATCCAGTTCATAATGCGGCTTTCGAGAGTGATGGATCCTCCTCGCTAGGCTCGGAGGATGACCACTAAAAGCGTGCAAAACGAGAGTCAAACAATTATGCTTGCACAATTGTTTGACCGAGTGCAGCCGCGGACGCCGAAGGCGTCAACCACTGTCTACTTCCTACCACCTACTGCCTACCACCTACCTCCTACCGCGGCATAGCCGCGCACATTTCTATCTTTATCGTCATGAAATACACGTTCGATGATTTGGTGGACATTTTGAAGCGTCTCCGTGCCGAAGACGGGTGCCCCTGGGACCGCGCGCAGGATACGCATTCCCTTTTGCCTTACTTGGTAGAAGAGAGCAGCGAGTTTATCGATGCCGCACTCGATGAAGACAAGGCCCACATGTGCGAAGAACTGGGCGACGTGCTTCTGCAGGTGGTGTTCCATTCGCAGGTCTGTAAGGAAAGCGGCGATTTCAACATCGACGATGTTGTGCAGGGAATCTGCGAGAAGATGGTCCGCCGCCACCCGCACGTATTCGGCGATGCGCATGTGGATACAGCCTCTGACGTAAGCCGCCGTTGGGAAAAGATCAAGGCGCAAGAGGCGACCCACCGCAACGATGCAAACAAGTCCGTTATGGACAAGGTAAGCAAGAGCATGCCCACGCTCGCCCGTACGCAGGACATTATCCGCAGGGTGGCGAAGGTCGGTTTTGATTGGGGTGAACCCGGCCCCGTTTTTGACAAGGCCCAGGAAGAATTCAATGAATTCCGCGCCGAGATGGAAAAGATTTCGCCCGAAGACGCGAACATCGACCACCTGGAAGAGGAATTCGGCGACATCATGTTCAGCCTGGTGAACGTCGCTCGCCATTGCGGGTTCAATGCCGATGTGGCTCTCCGCCGTGCGAATGCGAAATTCGACAAGCGCTTCCGCGAGGTGGAACGTTTGGCACAGGGCGAAGGTAAGCCGTTGAAGGACATAGGCTTAGAAGGCCTGCAAAAGCTCTGGAAAAAGGCCAAGTCCAATTTGGAATATGAATCCTTGGAATAGGGAAGAGCGGTTTTGGCCGTTCCCTACCTAAAATTTTTCGTTACATTATTGTTGTGCTTCAAGTAAGTCTTGGTTCTGGAAAAGGGATGCCGGATCGAACCGCGGGGTAGGACATACTCGAAGCACTTCTTCTATTCACAAAAAAAGTCCGAGGCGATTGCCTCGGACTTCTTGTATCTTATCAATATTTGATTATGCTCTAGCCTTGGCCTTGTCGCCGTACTTCTTGATGAGCTCTTCCTGGATGTTCTTCGGCACCGGAGCGTACTTCGCGAATTCCATGGTGAACTCGGCCTTACCCTGAGTCATGGAGCGGAGGTCGGTGGCGTAACCGAACATTTCGGAAAGCGGGACTTCGGCGGTGATGGTCGTCGTGCCCATTTCTTCGCTCGTTCCGGTGATGGAACCGCGGCGCTGGGAGACGTTACCGACGACGTTACCCTGGAATTCCGTCGGGGTGGCGATTTCGACCTTCATGATCGGTTCGAGAATCTGGGCCCCGGCCTTGGCGAAAGCTTCGCGGAAAGCCATACGGGCACAAATCTGGAACGCCATATCAGAGGAGTCGACCGGGTGGAAAGCACCATCCTGGACTTCCATTTCGATACCCACGACCGGGAAGCCGATGAGGGAACCGGCTTCCATGCAGCTCTGGAAACCCTTGTCGCAAGACGGGATGTATTCCTTAGGAATACGGCCGCCAACGACGGAGTTCACGAAGTTGTAGACCTTGTCGGAGTCGCCTTCGACAGCCATCGGGCGCATCACGCCGGACATCTTAGCGAACTGACCCGAACCACCGGTCTGCTTCTTGTGGGTGTATTCGAACTTGGCTTCGCGAGTGATGGTTTCGCGGTAGGCCACCTGCGGAGCACCGGTCTGGACGTCGACCTTGTATTCACGGCGCATACGTTCGATGTACACGTCGAGGTGAAGTTCGCCCATACCCTTGATGATGGTTTCGCCGGATTCCTTGTTGACTTCGACCTGGAACGTCGGGTCTTCCTTCGTGAAGCGGTTGAGGGCCTTGGACATGTTGTCGAGGTCGTCACGGTTCTTGGCTTCGATCACGAGTTCGATCACGGGGTTCGGCACGTGCATGGAGGTCATGTTGTAGTGGTTCTTGCCGTCGGTGAAGGTCGTACCGGAAGCACAGTCGATACCGAACAGGGCCACGATGTCGCCGGCACCGGCTTCGGTGATGTCCACCATTTCGTCGGCGTGCATACGCACGAGACGGCCCACGGACACCTTCTTGGTGGTGGCCATGTTGGTAATCATGTCGCCCTTCTTGAGGGTGCCCTGGTACACGCGGACGTAGGTGAGCTGGCCGTAGCGGTCGTTCACGAGCTTGAACGCGTAGCAGACGAGCGGAGCGTTGTCTTCGCTCTTGAGGATGACTTCGGCTTCGTTGTTGTCGAGGTCGAGGGCCTTGTTTTCAACGTCGGTCGGGCAGGGGAGGTAGTCGATGACACCGTCGAGGAGCTTCTGCACGCCAATGTTCTTGTGGGCGGAACCCATGAACACCGGGGTGATGTCGAGGCGGATGGTGGCTTCGCGGATGGTCTTCTTGATGAGGGCCTTGTCGATTTCGTCGACGCCGTAGATGCCTTCCATGGCCTTTTCCATGATTTCGTCGTTGTAGTCGGCGCAGCAGTCGATGAGCTTGGTGCGGTATTCGTTAGCCTGGTCGACGAGTTCGGCCGGGATTTCCTTTTCGATCATGTCGTCGCCGTTGGCGCCTTCGAAGTAGTAGGCCTTCATTTCGACGAGGTCGACCACGCCCTTCAGTTGGTCTTCGAGACCTATAGGAATCTGCATCACGCAGGGCTTGTGGTTGAGCTTTTCGCGGAGCATTTCGGCAACGCGGAGCGGGTTTGCACCGGAGCGGTCGCACTTGTTCACGAACACGACGCGCGGCACATGGTAGCGCTTCATCTGGCGGTCAACGGTAATAGACTGGGACTGGACACCTTCCACGCCGGTCAGAACGAGGATAGCACCGTCCAACACGCGGAGAGAACGTTCCACTTCGATAGTGAAGTCCACGTGCCCCGGGGTATCGATGATGTTGATGGAGTCCTGTTCACCGCTCTTGGTGTGGGTCCAGTTTGCGAACGTAGCGGCAGACTGAATCGTGATGCCGCGTTCGCGTTCAAGTTCCATGGAGTCCATCGTGGCACCGACGCCGTCCTTGCCACGGACTTCGTGAATAGCGTGAATGCGCTTTGTGAAGTAGAGAATACGTTCGGTAAGGGTTGTCTTACCGGAGTCGATGTGTGCAGAAATACCAATATTTCTGTGCTTTTCAATGTTTTTCATATTTTATTCCACTGATGGAGTTGATGTTATTGAATGTTGCGCCCAAAAATAGAAAAAAATCGGGGCTGGCTCAAGGGCGGTTTTTCTTTTGATTGAACAAAACGGGTCGAAAAAGACTAGTTTTTGCGCTTTTTCACAATTGAATAGACTAAAAAGCCTGATATAACGGCAATCGAGAGCCAAACAGTATAGAATAAGGGCGACATCCAAGGGCCAAAATTCATGAAATACCGCTGGGCGACACCATAATAATCGTTTGTGGCCAATGCTTCGGCAGTCCCTTCGACGTTAATCGGTATATAAAAATGGCTGAGCACGAGTTGCAGGGCTATTAACGATGTAGCCGCTTTTGCATCCAGATTTGCCTTGTCGAGAACGCATCCGAGCGGCACGAGAATCATTGGGAGAAGCGGGATGACGTGCCTTGCTTCGCTGTCTGAAGCAAAGAAGAGGAACGCGAGGAAGGCAAGCGCGTAACCGGCGCTGCGGTTGAAAATGTCTCTTGCAAAATCACGGAAATAAAAGAGGGCGAGTAACGGCAAAATCCCGAAGTAGCAGACATGCGCGGCTGGGGTAATGAGCGGGTACTTGAGTGGGCGTAGAAGCGTCTGGAGGAGGAACGCGACTTCGTTGAAGTAGAATTCGTCGTTGGTGTGGGCTTTCAGGAAAATCGAAATCGCGGCAAAGGGGAGGGCCACGATGATTGCCTTTTTCCAGATGGACTGGCGGAAAAATTCGCGGATGTAGGTGAGCGGACTGTAAAAATGGAAGTCGCAGCTCCGTAAGGCGAAATAGAGGAACGCTCCCCAGGTGATGGCGCTTGCGAGGATTAGCGGGGGCGAGGCTTTGCAGAAAAGCATGCTTTCGAGAAGTGGCTGCTTGTGAAGCAGGTAGAGCGTCGCGACCGCCCCGACAGACATCAGCGGGAACGCGATGGCAATGGCTTTGCCCGTGTGGACGTTTAGACGCCTGGCCGTTTGTGGGAACGGGTCCTTGAAAAAGTACAGGAGCCAAATCATGTATGTAATCGTCGGCCACGTGGGAATTCCCAAGAACGAAACTAGGAGTGAGCGTGTAAACTTGCCGCACTGCAAATAGTAAAAAGAAACGAGGAAAATCGTGACTGCGAAAGCGTCCGTTTGGAACGGTTCATAACCGCAGTTCTTGAGGACGAAGTAATTGAAAAAGAAACACGCGAAAATGATGGCCGAAGTCGCCTTTTTCCAGGCGC
>JAEEGJ010002087.1_pt1 | contig 147364 bp, 127 predicted proteins | sample 8958761 | NCBI WGS metagenome assembly JAEEGJ01 (sample SAMN16246546, study PRJNA631951) | gut metagenome | biome: gut microbiome; feature: rumen; material: RS-attached | host: Bos | place: Iran: Karaj | collected 2018-10
GGAATAATAATCTGCTACGATCTTATCAGTATGATCCTTACTAGAAAGCTTGGAAAGATCAGTCCTGCGGAAGTTTTAAAAAACAGAGAATAAACTGTTGACAATGTTTAGAGAACAGTGTACACTAACGAAAGTGAACACTGTTCTCTTTTGTTATAAGCCAATGGAGTCATATAAATGCCCAGAAATAAAAACGACAGCCATGAAAAGATAATGAAAGCAGCGATGGAGGAATTCCTCGAATACGGATTTATGGATGCTTCAATGAGAAGGATAGCGGGCAAGGTCGATATGACCGTATCTGCGCTGTATAAGCATTTTCCGTCAAAAGAAGATATGTTTTCCGCGCTTGTTGAACCTGTATGTTCTAAGTTTCGAAGCCTGTATGAGATAAATGAATCCGAACAGTTTGAAATGATTGAAAACACCGAGCTTGACAAGCTGTGGGATGACGGCAGTGACTCGCAGATAATCATTGATTTTATATATGATCATCTTGATGAGTTTAAGCTTATCGTGTGCAGATCAAAGGGTACAAGGTATGAAAGCTTTGTACACGATATAGCCGTTATGGAAGAGAATACAACGCTCAGGTATACCCAAATTCTTGAAAGGAAGGGATTGAAACACAAACCGATAGATAAGAAAGAGCTTCATCTTCTCATCACGGTAAATGTTGAGGCTGTCTTTCAGACTGTTGTACATGATTTTACGCGTGATCAGGCTATGCATTATGCTCAGACACTGGATGAGTTTTTTGCACAGGGATGGAAAAAATATTTTGGGCTGATCTGAATATTTCAAAACAGTGACCTCTGAAAAGAGGTTTACTTTTAAATCATGAGTTAGATATAACTAATATAAATTATATAAATCTAATCTAAGGGAGGTCGTATATGGGTAATACGAAACAAAAATCAATACTGCATTATGTTTTTAAATATGCAGGAACTTATAAAGGACGTTACTTTATGAGCATTGCGTTTGCTCTTCTGGGAGTATGCTTTTCCATGATACCTTTCATGCTGATGGGCAAACTGGTAGAAAATCTTGTTAAGGGCAACAGGGATTTCCAATACTATAAAAGCCTTGCGATAGCCATGGCTGTTATGTGGGTTTTAAGAGTCATATGTCATACCGTATCAACGGATATTTCACATATGGCAACATTCAAGGTACTTGCAAATGTAAGAAAGGCGCTCTGCGATAAACTGTCAAGGATGCCGCTTGGAACAGTTCTTGATACTCCGTCGGGAGCCATGAAGAATATCATTGTCGAGAGAGTTGATTCAATGGAAACGACTCTGGCCCATATGGTACCGGAATTCACTTCAAACCTGACAGCTCCGATCGTGATGTTTATATATATATGGATCCTAGACTGGAGAATGGCTCTTTTATGTCTTGCTACAATACCTGTCGGAATCATATCAATGGCTTTAATGTTTAAGGATCATGAGACTCCTTTCAGAAGAACACAGGAATCAACAAAGGCGCTCAATGATACTGCTGTTGAATATATAGGCGGAATAGAAGTAATAAAGGCATTCGGAAAGGCAGAGAGTTCGTATGAACGGTTTGTTCTCGCAGCAAAGGAAAATGCGAACAGCTTTATTGATTGGATGAAGTCATGCATAGTTCCGCATTCGATCGGAATGACTGTCACGCCTTCGATACTTCTTGCAGTCCTTCCTATAGGAGCTGTATTTACGATGAACGGAACTCTTGAACTGTCTCAGTTCATAAGTATTCTTGTTCTGGCATTTGGTTTAGTCACGCCTTTCATGACAGTCATGAGCTACAATGATGATATCTCAAAGGCAGCTGCCATATTCGGTGAAATAGATGATGTCATGGAACAGAAGGAATTAAACAGACCCGAAAAGGGAGTGACCCCTCCGGATAGTTTTGATATAGAACTTAAAAATGTAAGATTCGGCTATAAGGATAAAGAAGTTTTGCACGGTATAGATCTAAAGATCCCGGCAGCAAGCATGACAGCTCTTGTAGGACCTTCGGGAAGCGGAAAGTCAACAGTTGCAAGACTGATAGCTTCGCTCTGGGATACGGATGAGGGAAGCATACTGATCGGAGGCGTTAATATCAAGGACATGTCTCTTGAATCATACAATAAGCTCGTTGCATATGTGTCTCAGGATAACTTCCTTTTTGATATGAGCATACGTGAGAATATCAGGATGGGAAGAAGAGATGCGACAGATTCCGAGGTTGAGCAGATAGCAAAAGACAGCGGCTGCTATGACTTCATCATGGGTCTTGAAAACGGATTTGACACTGTTGTGGGAGGTTCAGGCGCTCATTTAAGCGGCGGCGAGAGACAGCGTATAGCGATTGCAAGAGCTATGATGAAGAACGCACCGATCGTAATACTTGATGAGGCTACGGCATACACGGATCCTGAAAATGAAGCAGTCATCCAGAGTTCTGTTGCAAAGCTTGTGAACGGCAAGACTCTGATAGTGATAGCTCACAGACTTTCTACAATAGTTGATGCCGACAATATCGTGGTAATAAAGGATGGAAACATCGAAGAGATGGGAACACATGATAAACTCCTTGCAAAAAACGGACTGTATAGCAGGATGTGGGAAGTTCATATCAGCGCAAGAGATACTGATTCAAATGAGGAAAATGCAAAAGGAGGTGCGGCATAATGGTTGAAACATTAAAAAGGTTTTTTGCATTCTGCAGTGAGGAAAACAGAAAAAGATTTCAAAAGACTCTTGTGCTGGGCGTGTTTCTTGCGTTATTTGAAGCAATGAAGTTTCCGGCAATGGGATATGTTTTGAAGGGATTCCTGGAAGACGGCATATCGGTATCTGTGATAGTTACGGGATTTTTGATACTTGCGGTTTCCGTGACGGCTGCATCCATCATCAGAGGATATACGACCATGCTTCAGTGTCGCGGAGGATATGGTGAATGTGCTCAGAAAAGAATCGATATAGCAGAGCATTTACGATTCCTGCCGATGGGGTATTTCAACAATAACAGCCTAGGACAGATAACCTCGGTTACAACAAATACCATGGAATCCTTAGGCGATGTTGCAACAAGAGTTGTAATGGTTACAACACAGGGAATTTTAGACACAGCGATCATCACACTTTTGATCCTTATATTCGATTACAGGATAGGACTTATTGCTCTTTGCGGAATAGCGATATTTGCGCTTATCAATTTCGCTATGCGTAAATTCGGTGAGAACATGTCGGAAAAGAAGATAAAAATTGACACTTCTCTTGTAGGCGGTGTGATCGAATATATTCAGGGTATCGCCGAAGTCAAGGCTTATAATCTTATGGGTCAGTCCAGGGAGAAGCTTAACAATACCATAGATGAGGCGTCAAAGATCAATACCGATATAGAACTTGCCGTAAACTGCTTTGTTCCTTTCCAGAATATAGTACTTAAGTCTACGGGAGTCATCATCCTTTTGTCATCCGCGTATTTTTACATTAACGGAAGCATGGATCTTTTAACAGCGATAATCATGTCCGTAATGTCATTCCATGTATTCACGGGACTTGAACTCATGGGAAGCTTCAGTGCGCTTTTAAGAATGGTAGATATAAGCGTAAAGAGAGCTCAGGAGATACTTGATCTTAAGCCTATGGATATAACAGGCGAAGAGATAACACCTGAAAGTCATAACATAGAAGTTAAAGGAATAGATTTTGCATACGACAAGAGAAAGATAATAGATGATGTTACCCTTTCAATACCTGAAAGATCGACTGTTGCATTTGTAGGGCCGTCCGGAGGCGGAAAGACAACACTGTGCCATCTCATAGCCAGGTTCTGGGATGTTGACAAGGGAAAGGTAACACTGGATAACAGAGATGTTAAGTCTTATTCAATGAATTCACTGATGTCAAATTACAGCTTTGTATTCCAGAATGTATTCCTATTCCATGATACGATAGCCAACAATATACGTTTCGGCCGTCCTGAAGCATCCATGGATGAAGTAATTGCGGCTGCCAAGAAGGCTTGCTGTCACGATTTCATAATGGCGCTGCCCGAAGGATATGAGACCGTTATAGGTGAAAACGGTGCAAGCCTGTCAGGCGGAGAGAGACAGAGAATATCGATCGCAAGAGCGATAATGAAAGACGCTCCGATAATAATACTTGATGAAGCAACCGCAAATGTTGATCCCGAAAACGAAAAGGATCTTATGGAAGCGATTGAAGCTCTTACAAAAGAAAAGACGATACTCATGATCGCACACAGATTAAAGACCGTAAGAAATGCGGATAAGATCTTTGTTGTAGATAAAGGGAAGATCGTACAGCAGGGAGATCATGAACAGCTCATGCGTCAGGAGGGTATATATAAGAATTTCATCATGGCAAGAAAACAGGCGGTGAGCTGGAAACTCGCCTGACAAAAATAAATGGTTTCAAAAATCATTCGGATAATCTATAATTGATATTGGTAGACAAAAACTGATGGATGGTGGGGACTTACTATGAATCACAATGAATCGATTGAAGATTATCTGGAGACCATACTTGTATTAAGCAAACAGAAGCCAGTCGTAAGAAGCGTTGATATAGCAAATGAGATGGGATTTAAAAAACCCAGTATCAGTGTAGCGGTAAAGAACATGAAGGCAAAGGGATATATCCTTGTATCCGATGAAGGATATATAACTTTTACAGAAACCGGACGTAAGCTGGCAAAGAAAGTATATGAAAGACATGAATTCTTTACCGAATGGCTGATCGGACTCGGAGTTGATAAGAAAACCGCTTCCGAGGATGCATGTAACATAGAACATGTTATAAGCGAGAAGACTTTTAAGGCTATAAGAAACTCTGTTAAATAAGAGAAGCGATATGCTCCGTGAAAGCGGAGCATATTTATTTTACGGTTTTGTTGCAAACGGGCTGACGATAAGAAAAATGAAAAAAGATTGCTTTGGGGCAATCTTTTTTTCTGGTAAAGAAGCATACGGAAAACGTCTATCGAGTTTAAGTATATGGCTTATTGTATAGTGCGATTTATATCAATGTCGTTGATTATTGGAGAAGAGCTCCTTTACCTTTATAAAAGCGATGGGTTAGTTATTTCTAACTAAAGACAATATACCATCAGGGATTTCTCATGTCAACAATTTTGTGTTGACAAATATAAATATGACTGCTAATATATGAACAGATGAACAGATATTCATATGAAGAGGCGATAACAATGAAGAATTACGTGAAAGAAGGGCAGAAGCTTCCCATGTTCGGTATAGGTCCTTATCTTATTACAGGACTTGGATTACTTACACTGACAGGACAGATCCTGTCGGGAAATCTTTTAAAGTCAGGTATTTTGCAGGGTATATGGATAACGGTATTTCGCATTATAGGGGTAATACTTATACTGTTCGGGATATTTGTCTGGTATAAAGGAGCTTTTAAATCGGGAATGGATGAAAGCATAACGGATAACATCCTAAAGACTGACGGTATATATTCTTATGTAAGAAATCCCATGTACAGCGGATGGTGGATCATAATGATCGGACTTATCCTTATGTGGCATAATCTCTGGCTTCTTATCATACCTGTCATTAACTGGGGGATAATGACGGTTGTACTTAAGAATACCGAGGAAAAGTGGCTTCTTGATCTTTACGGGAAAGAATATGAGGAATACAAAAAAAGAGTAAACAGGTGTATTCCTTTCAGATCAAAGAACAGGTGAGATTGGAGCAAATATGAATATATACAGTTTTTTATCGATCGGATATGATCTTTTGGATAAGATATGGCTGTCACCGGGAGGAAATGATCCAAGAAGAGTCATTGAGAATCTTATACCTGATGAGAAGGTAAGAATACTTGATTTGTGCTGCGGGACATTTACAAACGGTCTGTCCATAGCAAGGAAGAATAAAAACAGCCTGGTTGTCGGTCTGGATCGTTCTGAAGCCATGTTGCGTGAAGGCAGGAAAAAAGTACGTAAGGAAGGCTTAAATAATGTAAAGCTTCTTTGCAGGGATGCTACCGATACCAAACTCAGGGAAGGAAGCTTTGATTATATCATCATAGGTCTTGTATTACATGAATGCGATCCTGCTCTGCGTGAGAGATTATTAAAAGAAGCACACAGGCTTATAAAGAGTAACGGTCATCTGATAATCCTTGAGTGGGAAAAGCAGGAAAAAATATGCAGAAAGATCAAATATGCTCCGCTCTACATAACCGAAGTGATGTGCACACCCAAGTACTTCAAAGATTTTTATACAGCCGACAAGAATAAGCTTTTTTCAAAGTATGGATTTGAAACTGAACACTGCATCAGCTGCAATTATACTGTGGTTATGTGTTTGAATAAGAGTGAGGATTAAAATGGATACTAAAAAAGTGCTAAGAAGAATGAAACTTGTGATCCCTGCAATGATCCTTTGCATGATAGGTGATTACTGTATCGGTATAGAACCGGCGTCAAGTTACGAGATAGGGGGAATGGCAAGTACGGGATGGGTGACTATATCGGACTTCAGGATACTTCTTTCCAACTGTCTGGGAGCTGTGGGAAGTGTTCTTTATGCAATAGGAGCCATAGAATATATCAGATTTCTTATCTACGCGAATAAGGATAATAGAAGCAGAGCGGATCAGTTTTGGCTTAAAATGTACTATGCGGCTCTGGGATTGGGTTGTGTTTCATTCATGTATTTTCATATAGCTGTCGGAGGGCTTATACAGCATTTCAATGTTTTATACGATTCGCTTGGCGGCAATATCGATGCTGTTCTAAAAGCATGGAATCGCATGTTTTTGGTGGAGGCTGTTCCTTTTATCGTATTTTTCATCGGCTTTGATGTGTTTGCGACAGTTGCATGGATAGCCCTTATTATAAGAAGGATAATCCCCGAATCCAAGGTCTGGATCATTGCAGCCCCTCTTTTGATGACGTGTATAGGTTCACTCATTGATCTTTTGCCGTGGCCTGTAAACGGTATGAATTCGGGGTATGAAACTCTAGGATGGATGCTCATGTTCGTATGCGGTATCAGATATATAAAAAAGCAGGAGGCTTAAGAGGTTGAAAAAGTATATACCCGAAAAAATGATAAGCAACTCCAGATTCTCTGTGTTTTATGGCACATGGGGTAAGAAAGAGAAGAAACAGCTGACAGACAGGATAAATATACTGATAGAAGAAAACAAAGAGTATGCCGATAAAAATAATTATGCTCATCTTTGTAACCTTCTTACGTCTCTTGCAATGGTCATGATCCTTGAAGAGAACGGAAAGACAAGAGCGGAAGCTCAAAAGATAGTGGCGGATGCCATGTATAAATTTATTAATCCGCAGATAGCTTCCATGAAAAAACTGGCAAGTCACGGATGGTTTGTACCGTTCTTAAAGCTTGCAATGCCTATAAAATTTAAAAGAACCTTAGGATATGGATGGGATGTCAGATTTCCTGAATCTGACAGAGACACCTTTTCTATGACAACGCATAAATGCATATATAAACAGATATTTACCAAATACGGCATGCCCGAGATGACAGCAGTGTTCTGCAAAGTGGATGATATCCTTTACAGTGATCTTGAAAGAGCTGAGTTTTTGTATACGCAACAGATAGGAACAGGCGGAAGTGTCTGTGATTATTCATTTAAGAGAAGATGATACGTTAAGCAGCCATATTTGAAGAGGTAAGAAAAAGTCATATATTATATCAGATGGGTCGCAAACAGGATTCTGTATTGCGACTCATTTTCTATGTTATAATGTTAAAGACATGCTTATCAGGATCTGTTGGTAACATATATCAGAGGAATATGATTATGAAGATGGTATTTCCGAGCCTTAAATATAAAGACAAGGCTATAGATTATATAAATGAGTTTTACGAGTACGGATCGGAAATAAACGGCAGCGGAAGTCTGGACAGGTACCTTAAGGAAGCTACTTATGAAGAATGGCTTGAGAAGGTGTTTAGCTATATTGATATCGCAAATATAGAGAAAGGAAAGGTGCCCGATCTGACATATTTTTATGTCAGGGAAGAAGATGACACCATTGTCGGTATGGTAAACATACGCCTGGCACTTAACGATTTTCTGCGGACTGAAGGCGGTCATATCGGTTATTCGGTAAGACCCACGGAAAGACGAAAGCACTATGCGACACAAATGCTCAAAGAGGCTCTTACAGTTCTGTCGACTATCGGAGTCAATGAAGCGCTTGTGTCATGTGATAAGGATAATATTGCATCATCCGGGGTGATATTAAACTGTGGCGGAACACTGAAACGTGAATTCTACAGTGAAACATTAGAAGAGTACATACAGATGTATGAAATTAAATTATAGATTTCGGAGGATTATTATATCATGGATAAAAATACGTCACCTGCACCCAAAGTGATCTCTTTGATCTCATTTATCTTTTCTGTGGTCTCATTGATCAGTGCGATCAGTCTGATCATTACTTCAGGAGTTGCAGGAAAAAGCCTGGGGACAGCCACTGCTATTACAACAGGTGCTGTTGTTACGGTAACGGGAATGATACTTTTGACAGGTGTTACATGGGCATCTGCTATTTTCGGCAGTTTGATCGGTTTTATCATGCTCATAGTCGATCTGGTGATAAAGAGGATAAATATCATATGGATGCCGGTTGCGGCGATAATAATCGGAATAGCCAGTATTATGATCACTGCTTTGGCTTATTGACAATTGATAATGAGGTAGGGAATGAAAAACAGAAAGTATATACTGACAGCATTGATCATTCTTAACGTGCTGTTTTTAGCATCATGCGGTAAGGATAAAGAACAGGTTGAAACACAGACTGAAACAGAGGAGACTGCTGAGGTTTCTCAGAATAACGATGAAGAAGAACTGGTAACAGTGGCTGTCAAAGGAGATAAGAAGAGCGATATTGCTAAGATCACTCCTGAGACAGAGCAGGTTAAAGAGGATGAAGCAGGTGATCTAAAAAAAGACTTTATGGAAAAGACCGGCAAAAAAGAAGCTGATATAGCTTTCTTTGGGCAGGATGATTATGACGGTGACGGTAAAGAAGAAGCATTTATCCTTGTAGGTGAAGTAATCGAGGAGTACGAAGAGAACAAGATAGTAAACGGGAACTTGTGGTTTATCAGTGAGAAGGAGTGCAAAAAGCTGAGTGATACACTGAGCATGGGATTTAATGCTCCGTATCGTACGATGAAAATGGGTAAGATTAACTATGTTCTTATTGATGAGGTCTATGTAACATCCCGTTTGACACAGGCATGGTATGTTTCTGAAGGAAAAGCATGTGAGGCATCATTTTCTTTAGTTGGCGAAGTCATAGCGGGTATGGAAGGCGATCCGGACAGATTCAGGATAATGGACAGTTCCTATGATGCCACGTATGACCCTTCTTCTGATATGTGGCTTGGACATACATGGAAGAGCTATTATTTCTTCTATGACAGTGAGGATGATAAGATCCATGAGTACGGCGGTACTGAAATAGATGATGAGACTGCAGCATACTGGTGCGGTAAAGACATAGTTGATGAACTGTTGCCAAAGGGCGATAAGATAGACAGTTTGTTTTGCAGGGGCAACAGCCTTATCGTATTAAACTACGAACATGAGGAAGACGGACTTATAAATTATTATCATTATATATATGATTTTAACAAAGGATGCCTTGTGGATGATACGAGAAGTGAGACAAATAACGAGCCACTTGGCGGGACATATCATGATTCTTTGTGTCCTGAGCTTGCAAGCTATCCCGAGGTTCCGGGACCGAATATGTAATGGTTTTGATCGGAGAGAACATATATGAGTGAAGGTAGCGGATTTAGTGACTTTTTTAACGGATGGTTCACAGCTTTTGGGGAAGGTCTTGAAAAGATGGATGAAAAAGAGTGTTCAAGGCTCTTTTCGGAATGTGCCTGCCGCTGTGCGAAAGATGCCGTAAAGTATCTGTACAGGGATCTGTTTGACGAATGCAAAGGAGATCTTGATCTTTTCTTTTCAAAGCTTAATGAGAAAAACGGGATCGACGGTAAGGTCATTGAAAAGGGGAAGGTGTACGAACTTATATTCTACAGCTGTGAATGTCCTCTTAAAACAGAAGCAGGGATCAGTTCACCTCGTTTGTGTGAATGCTCAAAAGAGAGTATGATATTCGTTTTTAAAGAGCTTGTCAGGGACAGGGATTTTTCCGTTCAACAGATAGAAACGATACTGAAAGGTGATAATGCGTGTCATTACAGGATAACTTTTTAATAGTTCACATGAGGGGATGATATAGCAAAATGTTTGTTTATGATGTAAAGGAGGAACAGCATGAAGATCGCGATTTTTAACGGAAGTCCAAGGAAACAGAATACATTTGCACTGGCAGAGGCTTTTAAGGAAGGGGCTGAGAGTGCGGGACATGAAGCTGATATCTATAATGTCGGTCAGATGAAGATCGCAGGATGCCTCGGATGTGAGTATTGCCATACAAAGGGCGAGGGAAACTGTGTGCAGAAGGATGATCTTGATAAGATCTTGCCGGCATACAGGGAGGCGGATGTGATAGTATTTGCATCACCTGTATATTACTTTACCATGACAGCTCAGATGGAAGCTGCGATCCAGAGAGTTTACTGCATAGGAAAACCGCTCAGGGCTAAGAAGGCAGTCCTTCTTTTATCATCGGGTTCAGACGGTGTATATGAAGCGGCTGTTGCACAGTTCAAGGCATACATGGGTTATGCGGGGATAGAGGCTGCAGGCATCATCACGGCACACGGTGAAGAGAATAAGTCACAGGCAAAACTGGATGAAGTAAAAGAATTCGCAAAAAATATTTAAGAATACAAAGGAGATATATGGGATCTATCCTTATCAAAGATACAACCCGTGAAGAGAGAGAAGAGATAATAAGATCATCCATTGACTGCGGCGGAGGATGTGAAAACTGTTCCTCGTGCTGGCTGGGAGGTGGAAGCCCATGGGATATCTATCAGGATTATATTGACGGGAAACGTGAGATAAAAGATATCAATGAAGAGTACAATGCTCGTTATCGTCAGGGAAGGCAGATAAAATAACGCAAAATGAAAGAGATAACATATGATGAGCTTATGTCTATGCCAAAGGATACATATAAGCTAATAGACATAAGAGACGAAGGGCTGACAGCATACGGTATGATACCGGGAGCCGTAAATATCTATATTGAGGATCTTGAAAACAGTGATAAGCTTACAAAGATCGCGAAAGAAAACAAGCTCATATTCTATTGCGAGATCGGCCGCCGATCCCGCGAGATAGATGATACGCTTGAATGTTTTGAAGGCAGGGAGTGCTACAGCCTCTCAGAAGGATATGTCGGCTATATAAGAGCCGGAATTAAAAGCGAAGCGGACATAGATCAAAAGAGAAAGAAAGCGGAAGAGAGCATACAGAAGAAGTTTCATAAACAGCTTTTTTCTCCTTTTGCAAAGGCATGCAAGGCATACAGGCTGATAGAAGAAGGCGACAGGATAGCGGTATGCATATCGGGCGGCAAGGATTCCATGCTGATGGCCAAACTCTTTCAGGAGATAAAACGACACAGACAGGTTGAGTTTGATCTGACATTCCTTGTTATGGATCCAGGATACAACAAAGAGAACAGAGCCCTTATAGAGAGTAATGCTAAAGCACTGGGTATACCGATCACTATATTTGAGAGTACGATCTTTGATACGGTAGATACGATAGAAAAAAGTCCATGTTATCTGTGTGCAAGGATGAGACGCGGATATCTTTACAGCAAGGCAAAAGAACTTGGCTGTAACAAGATAGCTCTCGGACATCATTATGACGATGTTATAGAGACGATACTAATGGGCATGATCCACGGTGCACAGATACAGACAATGATGCCAAAGCTGCACAGTACGAATTTCGAAGGGATGGAGCTTATAAGACCGCTTTATCTTGTAAGAGAGAGCGACATATGTGCATGGAGGGATTACAATGAACTTCATTTCCTTCAGTGCGCATGCCATTTCACGGATACATGTACGACCTGCCATGAGGACGGCACAACATCGAGCAAGCGTCTTGAAACAAAGAAGCTCATCGCTGAACTTAAGAAGACAAATCCTTTTATTGAATCAAACATTTTCAGAAGTGTTGAAAATGTAAATCTTGATACTGTGATAGAATACAAAAAGGATGGAGTAAGGCATAATTTTTTGGATGAATATAAGGTAAAGAGTCATGAATGATAATAAGTCTGCATACAATTCGAACATATATGATGAGCATATCGTGAATGTCCTGCCCTACTACAGGGAGTATCATTTACAGATACTTGATCTTGTAAACTGTATGGATCTTAAAAACATAGACTGGCTCGATTGCGGCTGCGGTACGGGAACACTTGCACTAAAGGTACTCGAAAGCCGTAAGGATGTTAGGTTTACTCTTTGCGACCCTTCGGATAAGATGCTCTCCGAAGCAAAAGAAAAGCTTTCAGGAAGGGACATACGATTTTTAAATGTACCATCACAGCTACTTGAGTTTGAGTCTGAGTTTGATGTTGTCACGGCTGTACAGAGTCATCACTACTTTAAGCCTGATGAAAGAAGAGAAGCTGTCAAAAGGTGTTACAGGACGCTTCGTGACAACGGTGTGTTCATTACTTTTGAAAATATAAGAATGTCGACTGATGAAAGTGATGCCATAGCATTAAAAAGATGGTTGAATTTCCTTGAAGAACACGGAAATTCAAAAGAAGATGTACAGATGCATAAAAACAGAAGAGGTGTTGAGACATTCCCCATCACGATCGAAGAACATATAGGACTTTTAAGAGAGTGCGGTTTTAGATCGGTAGATCTGTTATGGACCTCCTATCTGCAGGCAGGACTCTTTGCAGTAAAATAAAACAGGTACAGACATATATAACAATACGGGCTTTTCATGTGATACATGGAGAGCCTTTTTTATTCACTTTACGTGAATGAATTTCGATGACATGAAAATAAGCATAGTATATAATAGGCGTAGTGAGTTTTTTTATAAGGAGAATTCAGATATGACAGAAAGAATGGGAAAGAATCCGATAATAACATCTATCTACACTGCAGATCCGGCACCTATGGTATACGGTGATACGCTGTATCTTTATACCACACATGATGAGGATGAGCTGATAAATGATTTTTATACTATGTTTGACTGGAGATGCTATTCAACCAAGGATATGGTCAACTGGACGGATCACGGAAAGATATTCTCACTTTCCGATATAAGCTGGGCGGATGACAGGGCATGGGCACCCCAGTGCATAGAGAGAAACGGGAAGTTTTATTTATACTGCCCCGTACATAAAACAGACGGTGGAATGGCTATTGCTGTAGGAGTATCCGACAATCCCTCAGGACCGTTTAAGGATCTTGGATATCCGCTTATCGATGAGGGAGACTGGAATGATATAGATCCGACCGTATTTATCGATGATGATGGTCAGGCATATCTTTACTTTGGAAATCCCGAACTCAGATATGTCCTTCTTAATGAGGATATGATATCGATCGATGAGAGTGTCGGCATCGTAAAGGTTCCGATGACTGTTGAGTCATTCGGAAAAGGAAGCCATATGACAGGGACAACATACGGTGAGGGACCGTGGTTCTATAAGAGAAACGGACTCTACTACATGGTCTTTGCAGGATTTGCCGAGGGTGAGAAGAGAAACGAGCATTTCGGATATGCGACATCTAAAAATGCAACAGGTCCCTGGGAATACAGAGGAGTGTTAATGGAGGAAGGACCCTGCTTTACAAATCATCCCGGTATCTGTGATTTCAAGGGACATTCATATCTGTTCTATCATACGGATGAACTTGAAGGCGGAAGCCTGTTCCACAGGAGCGTATGCGTGGCAGAGTTTGAATACAATGAAGACGGTACCATAGATCTTATAGAAAAGTGTGAAGGCGTAAGAGGGATTTAAACGGTTTTAAGAAAAGGAAAACATATATACATGGATACTATAGAAGAAGTAAGAGCAAGATTTGCGCATGACCGATATGCTACCGCCTTATCGGGAGCATTTATAGAAGAGATCGGTGAGAATTATGCCAGATGCAGTATGAAGGTTACTGATGATCACAGGAATGCGTATGGCGCCGTGATGGGCGGTGCTATATATACACTGGCTGATTTTGCTTTTGCCGTGGCATCAAATCACAGCCAGGAATTTGTTACGGTAAGCGTGGTCGGTCAGGTAAGCTTCATGTCCATATCCAAGGGCAGTGCGCTATATGCTGAGGCAAAGCTTGTCAAGGACGGAAAGAGCAACTGCTTTTACGATGTTACAGTAACGGATGATCTGGGAAAGCTGATCTCGGTTGTCAGCATCAACGGGGCTCATACACAGATAAAGTTTGTTAATCATATAGACTTAAGAGGATAGATATATTAAACATTTGCGGGGGAGATGTTATGGAAAACAGGAATTATCACGGAGTGGATGTTGACGGCATACTCAGGATAAGAGGTAAAAAAGGATATGGTGTCAGCGTCGCTGTTACAAAAGAAGATATGACTGATACCTACTGCACGGGCAGCGGGCGTTACGGACAGGAATACCCTGTCAATACCGATATGATATTTCAGGCAGGATCTGTGAGCAAACCTGTTTTTGCCATGACGCTGCTTAGGTATGTTGACAAAAAAGAGATAGATCTTGATGAAGATCTTTCGGATATGATATCTGATTTTATAAAGGGACCTGTGACATTTACGGCACTGTTATCTCACTCTGCAGGCTTAAATGTACACGGTTTTGACGGATATCCTGCCAGGTCAAAACTTTTGTCTTTGGAGGATGTGCTTTCGGGAAGAGGAAACTCGCCAAAGATAAGAAGGATCAAACCGTACGGAAAGCAGTTTTGTTATTCCGGAGGCGGGATAACATTGGCAGAACTTGCTTTTACAAGGATAACGGGAAAGACTTTGCCTGAAGCTTTTGATGAAGAGATCGCAAAACCGCTAAACCTGGTTCACAGCGGGTATTTTCAACCGCTTGATGATAACAGGTTATTAAATGCAGCCTTTGGAGGAAGACTGGGGATCAAGGAAGATGATAAAAAAGGTTATCATTTTTATCCGGAACATGCGGCTGCAGGATTCTGGTCAACACCCACAGAACTTAACCGGATGGGTATCGAACTGGGAATAAGCTATCGCAAGGGCGGCCTTATCAGTAAAGAAAGTGCCAGGAGGATGATGAAACCTGTTATGGCAAATTGCGGACTGTGTATCTTCAGGGGGGATGAGACCACACCGGAACTTGCTTACCACGGAGGATGGAACGAGGGATTTCTTACCGACTTCAGGTTTTCTTTAAAAGAAAAGCTTTGTGTCACTGCAATGATAAACAGAGCGAACATGAAAACGGCAAACGAAATGGCCGATGTGGGGGATAAACTGTATAGGGTTTTCAGATGACATATATGATGAGGGGGATATGATGGAAAGAATATTTACCGAGCGCGCACATCTCATGTGTCCTCATATGAATTTCGGGATCGTGATGAGCGTGGTTAAAGAGTTTGATGAAGAAAAGATAAGAAAAGCATTTGAGCGGCTGTCTGACGCTCATCCGTTCTTAAGAGCCTATCTTGGATATGACAAAGAGGATAATTCATATTTTTATGATGTTACCGACTCATCAAAGATCGGGATTAAGATCAGTGACAGTGAGCTTAAAGACTTTGATGATCCTAAGATCCTTTTGGAATATGACAGCCTTATCGGGTGTGACTGGGATATAAGCAAAGAGGGAATGCTAAAGACAGTGGTATGGAAACAGTCTGATAAGACTGTATTCTTACTTGCCTTTCATCATCTTTTGGCAGACGGAAGAGGAGCGTTAAACCTTGCCCTGGAACTTGCTGACATATATGCAAAGGATGAGGTTAGACAGGAAGTCACTGAGAAGCTGATATCATCGGCTGATGATCTTCCTCAAAACTTAGGGTTGCCGTTTTTAAGCAGAAAGCTGGTTGAAAAGGCTAACAGAGACTGGGAAAAGGAAGGCTGTGAGAACCTGTCATATCAAAGATATCATGAGTTTGCGGACAGCTTTGTCAAAAACGATAAGGTAACCATATCAATAAACAGGACTTGTCCCGATGATGTTAAAAAGATGGCGGGTGAATGCAGAGAGCATTCGGTAACGATAAACGACCTGCTGATGGCAAGAATGTATCAGAAGGAAAAGACCGATAAGATAATAATCGCCAAGGATATACGAGACAGCCTTTCATTTTACAATAAAGGTGCTCTGGGAAATTATTCAACTGCTTTCAGTGTAGTAATAAAGAACGCAGAAAAAGATATATGGACGCTTGCTGATAAGATCCATAAAAAGGTTCAAAAAACGCTGCAAAGTCCAAAAGATCTGTATCTTGTGCTACAATGTTATGCATGCTTAAAGCCTGAGGTCTTGGATGCGGCGTTCATGGCTGCAAAGGGTGCGTTTAAAAGCAAGAGTGCAGAGTTTATAGGAAAGATGTTTTTTGGCTTTGATTCTCCCAAAGGATACAGTATAACCAACCTTGGGAGGATTGAGAGTAAGAACGTTGAAAATGCGTTTTTCATACCGCCCGCGTCCCCTGCGATACGCAAGACTGCAGGAGTACTGACTATAAACGGTCAGATGACTGAATGTATATGCGAAAGAAATAAGACTATGGAGGATTAGTTACAGATGGCGGATAAAAAAAGAAAGAACTCATCAGGATTGATCATAGGGATATTATCAGGCATACTGCTTTTGATATGTGTCATACTGGTGATCGTAAATATCACTTCCGGCAGTAAAAAAAGCGGTAATCATGACAGAGACATCCTTGATTCATATCTGGCAAACAAGGATGCGGAGTACTCGCAGGAAGAAAAACAGGAAATTGTGACTGCATACAAGAATCTTTTGGAAAACGAAGGAGAGGAGTATGTAGATGAATTCTTATCAAAAGATGATCAGTACGAGCTGACGCTTATGGGCATGACGGTAAATGTTTATGTGTTCAGGGATTTTAAGAACTACGGATATCTTAATGCCGATGATTCTTTCATGGATGTCAGGGATTTTGATAAGATAGCGGGTTTCGATGTTGATGCTTCTGTGGGAGCCGACGGATTTGCAGACCTTGCGCATGTTGATATATCGATAGACGGAGTCAGCTATACCACAGCGGATCTTAGGGAAGAAGTAGCATCATTTCTGGAAAGATTCGAGAAAGCAAATGCTAATGAAAAGACAACCACCATCTACAGTGTGGATACGGTTGATGTTGATGAGAAGACAAGACTTTATATAACATATATGGATGTGCAGTATGATGATAATAAGAATGTGACTTCGCTTAGAGTCTCAGGGCACCTTGCTTTAAAGGATTAACGCCTGCTGTATATGCAGCCGCAGTAATCCTGACGGTAAAGATCATACTCTTTGGATAACTGGATGGATCGTTTGTATCCATCCTTTTTTTTGAAATCGGACACAAGGTATGTCGCATCATATTCATTTGAAAGCTTCTCACCGATCTCGTTCAGTTTGGCGGCATTCTTTAGCGGACTAAGCGTAAGGGTGGTCGCAAAGTAGTCAAAGCCTTTTAAACTGGCAACTTTTGCAGCTTCTCTTAATCTTAACTCATAGCAGATAAAACAGCGCTCCCCGCCTTCGGGGCAGCTCTCATATCCTTTGACCGATTCAAAGAACTCTTTTGGCTCATATCTTCCGTCTGTGAGTGATATGTCATGATAGGGCAGGGACGGATCAAACTCTTTTCCTACCTGTTTTGCCTCATTAAGTTTTTTTATAAAACTGCGTTCCTCTTCAAGTCTTTTTTCATATTCCGAAACATCGGTGATATTGGGGTTATAGTACAGTACTGTTATCTTAAAATACGGTACGAGAGCATAAAGACACGCACTCGAACAGGGTGCACAGCAGCTGTGTAATAACAGCGTCGGAACCCTGTTTTCAAACGTCGATATGGTATTTTCCATCTCTTTGTTGAAATTACGTACGTTCATGATTTTATCCCCTCTATAATATATCACAACGAAACCTTAAAATATATGACTGCTTTGCTGGAATACACAGTGGGTTTGTTGTAAAATAGAAATAGCGTACATTTGCAGATAAAGGGGAAAAGATCATGGCTCTTTTTGCTATATTGTGGGTATTGAGTCCTCTGGCGCTCATACCTTTACTGATATCTTTTATCATAAAGAACAATAACAAAGACAAAAGGATAGGCGAACTGGAGTCTCAGCTTCGCCAGGCGCGTAGCACTCCTCTAAAGAAAGTCGAACCCGTGGTACGACAGACTGCTGTTGAGGAAGAACCTGCGATCGATAAGCCTGTTGAGACTGTTGCAGCCGGCGAACCGGATATGAATGTATCCGTTGCAGAGAAGCTTAAGCAGCAGATGGCTGATGTTTCAGTTCCTGAAACAAAAACAGATATTGCCAGTATCGAACCGATCGTTAATAAGCAGATCGAATACGGATATGAATCAACTAACGATACTGCGCCCGTTTATATTGATGTGCCTAAAAAGGACAAAGAGAAATCCGGCATATATATGTTTGGCATCGGTGTACTGCTTGTTCTTATCGCCGGTACCATATTTGCGACGACCACATGGAAGAGCCTCGGACCTTTCGGCAAGATAGTTGTTTTGCTATCAACGGTTGCGATCTTCTATGCGAGTGCATGGATCGCTGAGAATAAGCTTAAGTTAAGAGAGACTAGTATCGCTTTCTTTACACTCGGAAGCGGTGCCTTGGCATTTATAAACCTTGCGGCTGCATATTTCGGATGGTTCGGTGACAGATATATCGGACTTGAGGAAGGCGCTCTGTTTGTCGCGGCCAACACATGTATTATCCTGACGGTTTGTCTGGCGGCGGGATGCCTTTTGTATATGAACAAACATATGTCATGGATCAGTTACTGCTTCAGCTTTCTGGCTGTAATACTGTATTCGTGTCATTTTGCGGATGATGCGCTTATCAGGATATCGCTGACAGGACTTTATCTTATCATCTCTCTTGTTTTCGTATGCCTTCACAGACGTACTCTTGGCGATGATGAGCTTCCTGGCAGGCTTGAGATCGTAAACGGATTCTTCATATCCGCTTTTTCATATATATATATTCTTGTTTCGTGGATGGTGGCAACGTTTGGCTATGAGAATGCTGACAGATGGAACACATCTGATGTAGCAGGGCTGTATCTCATGGCAGCAGTATCGGTTGTTCTGGCGATATTACTCATCTTTATGAGACATGTATCAAAATGGGAGTACTCACCGATCATCGGCATAGCTGCGCTTTTATCTGTTGACGGCCTCTTTATGGCGGACAGACTTCTTCCTTATGTGACTATAAGGATCTGCCTTGCGTGGGTGATAATCCTTGCGCTTTACGGCTACATGGTATTTACCAAAAAGCATGAGAAGTTCAGGCTCATTACGCTTATCTATGTTCAGGTACTGGCCTTATGGGCACTTATCAGCAGCAATGATATAGACGGGAAAGTATGCCTGTGGTTTATGATCGCGATAACTCTGATAGGTGTAGCTCAGTATTACATACACGGAAAAGAAAAGAAGAACCGTACGGCGTTTGTATCGGGGATTGTGTTCTATCTTGGAATGATGGGGACCGTAAATCAGATATTCCCGATACTTACGATCGGAAAAAGAGATCACAACACCCTGATGGCTGTCATACTGCTTGAAGTTATCGTGGCCATCACTGTGATAACAGCCAGATTTATACATAAGGATCTCATAATAAAAGATGAGGAAAGAACAAATATAGACTGGTGTTCAATGATCGCTGTGATACCATCACTTGCAGCACTTGTTGACATGACATATAACAACAATAAGATCGGATTTATCACACAGCTTTTGTTCGTTATGTATCTTTTAAGCTTTAAGGGCAGGATAAAACCTGTCGTTGAAAAAGTGATATTTACGTTCGCAGCCGTTGTGTTCTCACTGATAATAGGACTTCAGCCGTTTATTGAGATCCCGGATATGTTCATTTCGGAGTGGGTAATCCTTATCGTTATTATAGGAACCTCGCTTTTAAATCTGATACACAGAGAAAACAAAAAGGCTACGAGGATACTCTGGACGGTTTCACTTGGTGTTTCGATCTTTATCCAGCTGTTTGAGATAAACAGCATGGCTTACGACGAGTCTGTAGCTATCCTGTATTACAAGATAGCGATATACCTTGCAGGCATATTTACGATGTTTGCCGTTTCATATGTCAGAAAGAATAACTACATGCTGATAGAGACGGGCTTCGGACTGATGATGTTCAGCCTGCTTGCCGCAAATCTGGATATCCTGTTCATATATATCCTTGCGGCTGTCATAGGCCTTGCATATATGCTGTATCTGCACTATGTAAGACTTTCGGTTTGGGCATGGATGCCAGTCGTTCAGATATATATATTAATGTATGAGTACGATCCGCCAAGATGGGCATGGATAATCGCATATGCTGTATCCATTGCTGCAGGATTCATACTTCACAGGATCTATGACGGGTTTATGGAGGATGAGGTGCATAAGATAAGATATGGCAGGACTCTTATGGATGACTGGATAAACGTATCTGCGATCCTTCCCGTTTTACATGTCATAAACTCGAAGGATAATTCATATCGCTGTATCGGATTCATAATGCTTTCTATCTTTGTGCTCAGCTTCTTTAAACGCTATGACAGCGACGGTGAGTCAAAGTTAAACAGACGACTCCTTACGGCTTCATCGATCATCATGCTCATAGCATGGCTGTCACAGCCGTGGATCGAGATATCTTCCGAGTGGAAGACGGAGTGGTGGATAGTAGGCATAATGGCAACTGCCGTATTTAACATGCTTGCAGTTTACAAGGCAGGTACCGATGACAGAGCCGGATGGGTCACATTCTTTATTGCTACAGGATGTCTTTTGTGGCAGCTGATCGATGCCGTTGTGGGATATGATGCGGTTGATTCCGTTGAACTCGGTATAGTCCTTGCGATAGTTATAGCATGGTCATTCATGAAGAAGAGAAAACAGTGGTTTGGAATGTCGAGCGTATTTCTTATCCTGCTTTTGATAAGCTGTACGAGGATTTTGTGGATGAGCATAGCATGGTGGGTATATCTTCTTTTGGCAGGTGCGGTGCTTATCGGTATCGCTGCGAAGAACGAGTACAACAAACACCATAAAAACGGTGATGATCAGAAGGTATCCTTTACGGAACGCTTTGATGAGTGGACCTATTGATGTATTTGTAATTAGGAGCAAAAGAATATATAATATATCGGAGGTTTGCGCCAAAACGCGCAATTTACTATGATGACAAAGGAAAGATGTTATGAAGAAATTACTTGATCTTATAAGTGAAGAACTGGCAAAAGCATTTGAGGCAGCAGGCTATGATGCTTCTTTGGGCAAAGCGACCTGGTCCAACAGACCGGATCTGTGCGAGATACAGTGCAACGGAGCCATGGCAGGTGCAAAGCTTTATAAAAAGGCACCCATAATGATAGCCAACGATGTGGCTTCAAAGCTTGGCGACAGCAATACCGTGACCGATGTTGAGGCTGTTGCACCCGGATTCTTAAATATGAACATATCCGAAAGCTTCCTTACCGGATATGTTGAAAAGATGGGAGAGGCCGATAAGTTCGGTTTTGAGAGCGTAAAGAGTGATAAGATAATCATAGACTACGGCGGACCCAATGTTGCAAAGCCGCTCCATGTAGGACATTTAAGGAGTGCTGTCATAGGACAGTGTATAAAGAATCTCTGTACATACGTCGGAAATGATGTCACGGGTGATATACATCTTGGAGACTGGGGTCTTCAGATGGGCCTGATAATGACGGAACTCAGACACAGAAAACCTGAGCTTCCTTATTTTAATGAGAGCTTTACGGGAGAGTACCCGAAAGAATCACCCTTTACTCTTGCAGAACTTGAAGAGATCTATCCGGCTGCGTCAGCAAAGTCAAAGGCTGATGAGAAGTATAAGGAAGAAGCGATGAATGACACGTTCATGCTTCAGAAAGGTGAAAAGGGAAGGGTTGCCATATGGAAACACATAATGGCACTTTCGATACCTGACCTTAAGAAAAACTATGAGAATCTCAATGTATCGTTTGAACTCTGGAAGGGTGAATCCGATACGGGTGAGATCATAAATGATATGGTCGAGGGCATAAAGGCAGGTGGCTTTGCTTATGAAAGCGAAGGTGCTCTGGTAGTTGATGTCAAGGAAGAGAGCGATACAAAGGAGATACCTCCCTGTATGCTGCTTAAATCCGACGGTGCCGCACTTTATACGACAACGGATCTTGCCACACTCGATTTAAGACGCAAACTCTATGATCCAGACAGGGTCATATATGTAGTTGACAAGAGACAGGAGATGCATTTCACACAGGTATTCAGATGTGCGAAAAAGACAGGAATAGTACGTGAGGATACAAAGCTTGATTTCCTTGGATTCGGTACCATGAACGGCAAGGACGGAAAGCCGTTTAAAACACGTGAAGGCGGTGTTATGCGTCTTGAGATCCTTTTGAATGATATCAATGAGGAGATGTATAAGAAGATAACCGACAATCGCGAGGTTGATGAGAAAGAGGCAAGGGATACGGCAAAGATCGTTGCACTTGCAGCCGTAAAGTACGGTGATCTTTCAAATCAGGCAACAAAGGATTACATCTTTGATGTGGACAAGTTCACATCATTTGAGGGAAATACCGGTCCGTATATCCTCTATACTATAGTACGTATCAAATCGATACTTGCAAAGTATATTTCACTCGGTAAAAATGCCGATGATGCAAAACTGTACTTTGATGAGCAGGGATGTTCAAAACAGCAAAAGAACTTAATGATCGGTCTTACAAGATTCTGTGCTGCGATCGAATCGGCATATGATGAACTCGCACCTAATAAGATATGTGCATATATATATGATCTGGCTAACAGTTTTAACAGCTTCTATCATGAGACAAAGATAATGACGGAAGAAGATGCAAAAAAACAGGAAGGTTATATCGCTCTTCTTGTTATCGTTAAGCGTGTATTGGAAGACTGTATATCAATTCTTGGATTTAGTGCACCTGAAAAGATGTAACCAGTCGGGAGATGAAGGAGGAATATTGTGTTTTTTAAATGCAGAAACTGCGGAGGAAATATAGTATATAATCCGGATAAGAAGGCTATGTGCTGCCCTCACTGCGAATCACTGGATTCGGAAGAGAAGGTTGATTCACCTGCTTTGACGGAGACCTTAAAGGTGACCTGTGCCAGCTGTGGCGCACCTGTTGACATCAAGGAGCATACTTCTGCTACCAGATGTCCAAATTGCGGTAACTATTTTGTGATAGATGAGAGAGTCACCGGGAATTTCAAGCCGCATCTTATAATTCCGTTTAAGCTCGGAAAGGATACGGCAAAGGAACTTTTGAGAAAAGAGTTTGACAAAAGACCTTTCACGCCTCAGGGCTTTATGACAAATGCCAGCCTTGACAAGATGGAAGGAAACTATGTGCCGTTTTTCATGTATGATTATCATTCTGATATGAGTTACCAGGCGGTGGGTACAAAGGTAAGACACTGGTCGGACAGCTCCTATGAATATACTGAGACATCCTATTATGATGTAACCAGAGATATGAATGCGGATTTTGACAGGGTGCCTGTAGATGCATCTATCGAGATGGATGACGGCCTTATGGATCTTATAGAGCCCTATAATTATTCGGAGCTTGAAGAACATCAGGATAAGTATCTGTCGGGATTCCTTTCTGAGAAGTACAACATGGGAGAGAAAGAGCTCACTCCCAGAGCCGAACAGAAGGTATTAAAGGATTCTCAGGATATGCTGCATGCATCGGTATCGGGATATGCAACTTTAACAGAAGTAACTGAGACGATAACCCCTACAAAGAAAGCCGTGGATTATGCACTGCTCCCTGTATGGGAATACATATACGGCTATCAGGGCAAGCAATATAAATATCATGTAAACGGTCAGACAGGAAAGGTTTTGGGTGAGACACCTGTGGCAAAAGGCAAAGTCATTGCCTATGGATGCACGGTGTTTGGCATCATGGCTGTATTCGGTTTCCTGATCAGAGCGATACTTTTGGTAATGTAGGAGGGTAAGATGCAAAAGTTTTTTAAATATTTTAAAGTACCCTTCATATTACTGGCGATACTTGCTGTAGTTACAATAGGTATCAGGATAGCCCGTTCGGGGAAGGCAGATACAATAGAGAGAAACAATACAGAGACCGATCTTACGCAGAATGTTTATAACTATGCACAAAACCTTGAGCCTGAACATGTGGCGGCTCTGGAAGCTCTGATCGAGAGTACCGAAGAAGAGATCGGATGCGATATAGCTGTGATCACATTAGATCAGAGTCTTGAACTTTCATACACTTCCGAACCCAGATACTGGGTAAGGGATTATGCCGCGGATTTTGCTGCTGAGCATAAAATGGGATATGACAGACCAAACGGCAACATTGTCATATTCATTGATAATGTGTACAGAGAACCCAGGACCGGAAAGGTTTATTCATGGCTTTGGACAAACGGACTTGCTGAAATGAAGATCACTACGGAAGAATCCGAAGAGATCATGGATGTGGCATTGATGGATCTTACCGATTATTCCGATTCATCGGATTATTACAGTGCATATTCAAAGGTTATCGAGCTTCTGCCTGCAAATATGAGAAGCGGGGCTCAGTCAGCGCTAAGATTTTTCAGACCGTTATATATCTTTATATTCTCGCTTATCGTAGCTCTTTTGTATGTACTTATAAACTGGACGACAAAAGCAGGTGTGAGAACGACTTCCAGCACAACATATGTTGAAAACGGAAGACCTAATATGACACACAAGGGAGATGTTTTCCTAAGGAAGACGGTTACCAAGACAAAGATTCAGACAAGCAGCTCGAGCGGCGGCGGTGGCGGTGGCCATGGCGGCGGACACAGCCGTTAAGATTGATGGAATGATATTTTATTGATATTTGGGTGGAATTATGGAAGAGAACAAAGAGAACTTAACTGAAGAAGTCGTTGAAAATGCGACTGAAGAGACAAAAAACGAAACTGAAGCTAACGAGAATACGCCTGAAGCCGAAGTGAGCACAGATGATGCAAACAGCAGTCAGGATAATGACCCTGATAAGACTTCAGAGCAAAACGGTGAGGAAGATACACAAACACCAGCCCCTGAAGGAGATGGGGAGGCACAAAGTACTGAAGAAGAGAGTACAACGGAAGAGACAACAGGAGATTCGAAAGCTGATCTTGCCAAGAAGATAAAGATCGGTGTTGTTGCTGCAGGAGGCGTTTTCATTATAATCGCTGCACTTTATGCCGCATCCCTAATGGGCGGAAAAAATACTGCGATAGATAAGGAAAATCCTGTTATTCCTGTGGCTATCCCTACCGAGGAGCCAGAAAAGGTCACATATGCACCGATAACACCCCAGGTGGTTGAAGAGGAACCTCCTGTGGAGAGCATACTCGGTGTTGTTCAGGGAAATGCAAGATATGATGAATGTGTTTATGCAGACGGCGGAACTGTCATAGTCAGAAAAGGCGATCTTTACGGTGCCATCGATTATGAAGGCAAGGAGATAGTTCCTTTAAAATATGCCGAGATAGAAGAATATCCCACCAAAGAGGGAATGTTTGCTCTTTCAAATTCCAAGACCGAGAGCGTTACAAAGGAACAGGACGGTACGACTTATTCATATGAAGAAGTTACCACAACATACACACTCTTTGACAATACCGGAAAGAAACTCTATGAGGGAAATGATGCGGTTTTAGCTTCAGGAAGTGTATATATGCTCGCAAAAGAGGATCCCCAGGACACAAGGAAGAACAGGATCGAGTATTATAAGCTTGCAAGTCCTTCAAAAGCATTCATGGTACTGTATGTAAATGATCAGTTCTCGATGAACGGATTCAAAGACGGCATCACTTCCGTTATGGGATTCACTGCGGTACCTACGGAAGATCAGGATACAAATCCCACAAACCTTTTCTGTGGAACAATGGATGAAAAGGGCAAGGTTACATGGTTTGCAAAGGTTCCCGGGATCGATGAGTTTGATGAAGAAGTTGCCAAGTGGAAAGAGGAGAACAAGGTCGTTATAAAGAAGACCAAGAAGAATACCTCAACCAAGAAAAAAGTCAAGGAAAAGAAGTATGACGAGGACGGCAATGAGATAGAAGACGATGAGAACCTCGAAGACGACGAGAATACTGATGAAGAGGATCAGGATATAGACGAGACCGAAGAGGAAAAGGAAAACGACGAGGAACTGACCGACACAGAACAGAAAGACGAATCCGAAGAGGACGAGAACGAGATAGATGTGAGCGCAGGTCCCGTTTATCACATGAACGAGATACTTAATGCACCAAACGGCGGATACTTTGTTTACAAGGATCTGTTGGATGTTGAGGATTCATATTCATGGTATACCGATAAGGGTGTATGGTATGCCGATCTTGATACAGCATTTATGAAGGCTGATCAGAAGAAGGGCTTTGTCCTTGGCAATTTCAATAACGGTGCAGTTGAAGCCAAAGGATTTATATTTGACGGTGAGAAGTATTATAACCTTGGTCCCAACATGGTATTAAAGGTCGGTGACAAGGATGTGCTGATAGATATCTCCAAGGGTCAGGGCATGACAAAGGAGACATTAACGGATAAGATCGTTCTTTCCATCCATGATGAGATCAATATCTGCGAAGCTGATTACTGGATGTACAGGGACGGAAATAAATACGGATACCTTGACCGCAAGGGAAAAGAGACAAAGGATACTTACGATGATGCGACATCCTTCGTTAACGGATATGCCCTCGTAATAAAGGAAGGTAAGGCTGTCATAATCGATGATCAGTTCAAGGAAGTCGAGGAGATAAGTGCTGCAGACGATGTTGATGTTGCGGGAGATGTATTTATCATAAGTGCAAAAGACGGCATAAGAAGATATATGCTTAAGTCAGTGCGCGAAAATCCGACAGGAACAAAGACTACCTCATCGGGAGCTGAGACCACACCGGAAGCTAAGACAACTCCTGATGCGAAGGATAAGAAAAACAAGTAAGACAGATAGGAAGCATTATGGCTAGAGTAGATCAGTCGAAGATACGTAACTTTTGCATAGTTGCGCATATCGACCACGGAAAGTCCACATTGGCGGACAGGATAATAGAAAAAACCGGACTTTTGACCCAGCGTGAGATGCAGGAGCAGGTCCTTGACAACATGGATATCGAAAGAGAAAGAGGTATCACGATCAAAGCCCAGACCGTAAGAACGGTCTATAAGGCAAAGGACGGCCAGGAGTATATTTTCAATCTTATAGATACTCCCGGACATGTTGACTTTAACTATGAGGTCAGCAGGTCGCTGGCTGCATGTGACGGAGCGATCTTAGTTGTTGATGCGGCACAGGGCATAGAGGCGCAGACTCTTGCAAATGTGTATCTTGCACTCGATCATAACCTGGATGTTTTTCCTGTTATTAACAAGATAGATCTTCCGAGTGCCGACCCGCAGAGAGTTATTGAAGAGATAGAGGATGTGATAGGTCTTGAAGCCCAGGATGCTCCTCTTATAAGTGCAAAGAACGGAACCGGTATTGAGGAGGTGCTTGAGCAGATAGTCGAAAAGATACCTGCTCCGAACGGAGATCCGGAAGCACCGCTCAAGGCACTCATATTTGATTCGCTTTATGATTCGTACCGTGGTGTCATAGTATTCTGCAGACTGGTTGACGGTCATGTTGAGAGAGGCAGCAGGATCAGGATGATGGCCACAGGTGCCGTATGCGATGTTGTTGAAGTCGGTACATTCGGTGCTGGTCAGTTCATTCCTTGTGATGAGCTTAGCGCAGGTATGGTAGGATATATAACCGCTTCGATCAAAAATGTCAAAGATACCGCTGTCGGTGATACAATAACGGACGATGAGAATCCCTGTAAAGAGGCACTTCCCGGATACAAGGAAGTCCATTCGATGGTATATTGCGGAATGTATCCCGCAGACAGTGCAAAGTATGAGGATCTTAAGGATGCGCTTGCAAAGCTTCAGTTAAATGATGCCTCACTGCATTTTGAACCTGAAACATCCATTGCATTAGGCTTTGGTTTCAGATGCGGATTTTTGGGACTTTTGCATCTTGAGATAATACAGGAGAGACTCGAAAGAGAATATAATCTCGATCTTGTGACCACTGCTCCCGGTGTTATTTACAGGGTATATAAGACAAACGGTGAGATGATAGAACTTACAAATCCTTCAAATCTTCCCGATCCTTCTGAGATAGATTACATGGAGGAGCCCATCGTAAATGCGGAGATCATGGTAACGACCGAATTCATAGGCGCTATCATGCAGCTGTGCCAGGAAAGACGAGGAAGACATATAAGCATGGATTACATGGAAGAGACCAGAGTTCTGCTTAAGTATGAGCTTCCGTTAAATGAGATAATCTATGACTTTTTCGATGCCTTAAAGAGCCGTTCGAGAGGATATGCATCATTTGATTATGATCTTAAGGGCTATGAAAAGTCTGAACTGGTAAAACTTGATATACTCATCAATAAAGAAGAGGTTGATGCGCTCTCGTTTATCGTACATAAAGACGGTGCTTACGAGCGCGGAAGAAAAATGTGCGAGAAATTAAAGGAAGAGATCCCCAGACACCTGTTTGAGATACCCATTCAGGCTGCAGTCGGCGGTAAGGTCATTGCCAGAGAGACGGTTAAAGCCTTAAGAAAGGATGTACTTGCCAAGTGTTACGGTGGTGATATCACACGTAAGAAGAAACTTCTTGAGAAGCAGAAGGAAGGAAAGAAGCGAATGCGCCAGATAGGAACTGTGGAAGTACCGCAGAAGGCCTTCATGAGCGTTTTGAAACTTGATGAGGACTAGTTTATCCTTTTGAATTTAAGTCAACATACAAAAGACTATTTATGACGATGTTGTCACAAAGAGGTCCATGTCATATGGAAGAAAAGAAGAAACTGGGGATATATATACATATCCCCTTTTGCGTGAAAAAATGTCTGTACTGCGATTTTCTGTCGGATACAGCCGACAGTGATGTCGTTAACAGATACATAGAGGCTTTAAAAAAAGAAATAGGATATACGGCACTTAATTCGATTGACTTTAAAAGTCAATATACTGTTAAAACTGTTTTTTTCGGTGGAGGAACCCCTTCGCTGATGAATGGCGAGGTGATAGCAGACATCCTTGATTCCATAATAGAAAGATTTGATATCTCAAAGGATGCTGAGATAACTATCGAGTGCAATCCCGGGACCGTCACAAAGCAAAAACTCGATCAGTATAAAAAAATGGGCATCAACAGACTGAGCATTGGACTGCAGTCTGCAAACGAAGATGAACTGAAGCTTTTGGGACGCATACATGATTACAGTCAGTTTCTGGATACATATTCAAAAGCCAGGGAAGCGGGATTTGACAACATAAATATCGATCTTATGAGCGCGATCCCGGGACAGACCGTGGATTCATACAAAAAAACACTTGAAAAGATCATAGCGCTCTCACCCGAGCATATATCCGCATACAGTCTGATAATAGAACCGGATACCCCTTTTTATGATATTTATGGTGATGACGGGGTCACATGCTGCGATCAGTCATCATGCAAATATGAAAAATGGCCTCCCTTACCCGATGAGGACAGTGAGAGAGAAATGTATCACATCACAAAGGATATCCTTAAGGCGGCAGGCTATTACAGATACGAGATATCAAATTACAGTCTTAAGGGGTGTGAATGCCGTCATAACATATCATACTGGGACGGCAGCGACTATCTGGGACTCGGAGTCGGAGCAGCAAGTTTTATGAACTCAGTCCGATACAGCAACACATCGGATATATATACATATATGAAAGCATGCGAGAAACTGGATAAGCTCCCTACGGCTGAATACCTTTTTGATGATGAGGAAGATATGGCAGATGATCCTGACTATATTAATATGGAAGGTTATCATGAAGCGATACAGCCTCTTTCAAAGAATGAGCGGATGGAAGAGTTCATGTTTTTGGGACTTCGCATGATGCGAGGTATATCAAAAAAAGAGTTTTTGGACCGTTTCCATACACAGATAGATGATATTTACGGGAATGTCATAGCAAAACTGATCGATCAGAAGCTTATTGAAGGTGATGGAGACATATTAAAACTCACGGAAAGAGGTATAGATGTCAGCAACGTTGTATTGGCTAATTTCCTACTGTAAATGGAAGATACTGATCGGTGTTTATATATAAATATGAAAAAATAGCCATAAAATCAAAAAAGATGTTGACATTGACGGGGGCATGATTTATCATAATTAAGCGTGTTTACATCGAATCGTCCGTGTCCGGCTTAGATGTATCACCGGTATACGTGGATTATTCTATAGGAGGTAGAAACGTGGCAAACATTAAATCAGCTAAGAAGAGAATTCTTGTAAGCGAGAGAAATGCAGAGAGAAACAAAGCCATCAAGAGCGGTGTTAAGACTTCTGTAAAGAAGGTTTACTCAGCTATCGAGTCAGGTGATAAGGCTGCAGCACAGTCAGCTCTGACAGCTGCTACAAAATCTATTGATATGGCTACAAGCAAGGGAGTATATCATAAGAATACTTCTTCGAGAAAGGTTTCTCGTATGGCACAGGCCGTTAACAAGATGGATTAATATATCGTATCTTAAAGAAATTTGGGATATATAGACGAAATAACAAAGACTTCGTACCGTCATGCGAGGTCTTTTTTTGTACTTTTTGCTAATTTACAATTAATTTACAAAATTATAGTAGTTATGTTTGAAAAAAAGTGTTAGAATATATAAGCGAAGGAAATTTTTAGTAAGGGGTAATTGCTATGAATGAAATTGATGAGATACTAGTAAAAGCCATTGATTCCGGTGCATCAGATGTACATCTTACGGTTGGATTGCCGCCGAAGATGCGTCTTAACGGCAGGTTGATACCGGTAGATGCCAGCTATAAGATCCTTATGCCGGCGGACACACAGAGACTTCTTGACTGTATCATGAATGATTGGCAGAAGAGGGCATATGAGCAGCACGGTGAGCACGACTTCTCGTATTCCATTCCAGAACATGGACGTTTCCGTGTTAACGCATTTAAGCAGAGAGGAACAGCAGCCATGGCATTGCGTCTGGTTAACTCAGAAGTTCCTTCACCTGCGGTATTGGGTGTTCCTGATTCAGTAATCGACCTTTGGAGCAGAAAGCGTGGACTTATCCTGGTTACAGGACCTACAGGTAGTGGTAAGTCAACAACCCTTGCTTCTATCATTAACACGATCAACCATAGAAGAGATGCACATATCATCACTCTGGAAGATCCTATCGAGTATCTGCACAGACATGACCTTTCGATCGTTAACCAGCGTGAGATCGGACTTGATACCGAGACCTATGCGAATGCGCTCAGAGCTGCACTCCGTGAAGATCCCGATGTTATCCTTGTCGGTGAGATGCGTGACTACGAGACAATTTCAACGGCTATAACCGCAGCCGAGACAGGACACCTTGTTCTTTCAACACTGCATACTATCGGTGCAGCAAGTACCGTAGACCGTGTAATCGACGTATTCCCGCCTCATCAGCAACAGCAGATCAGAGTTCAGTTTGCAGCCGTTCTGGAAGCGGTTATATCTCAGCAGCTTATGCCTACACTTGAAGGTGACGGTCGAGTAGCAGCATTTGAGGTATTGCATACGACCAACGCTGTTAAGAACATGATCCGTGAAGGTAAGTCACATCAGCTTAATTCAGTTATGCAGACGAACCGTAAGATGGGTATGATCACAATGGATGATTCACTCAAAGAGTTGTATGATGCATTCAAGATCGACAGAGAGACAGCTATCCAGTATTCGGTAGATCCCGATGCTATGGAGCAGAAGTTACTGTAATAAGTTTTATAAATATGATTTGGTTAAAAAGACCTCGCTTGCGAGGTCTTTTTTAGAGAAATAAGAAAGTTTAGGAGCACGACATGAGTTACGGACTTTTGGGGGAGAAACTCGGACACAGCTTTTCTAAGATACTGCATGGACAGATGGGAAATGAGGATTATGAGCTCATACCAGTTCCCAAGGATGTGGTGGATGACTACCTGTCTGCAGCCGATTTTGACGGTATCAATGTGACGATACCGTATAAAGAGGTGGCTATGAAGTATTGTACGCCCGATGAGATATCTTCTGAGATAGGATGTGTCAATACACTGTTTAAAAAGAACGGAAAAGTGTACGGATATAACACCGACTGTCTGGGATTTGCCTACCTGGCAAGGCAGATTGGAACCGAAAGCAACAATCGCAATATCTGGAAAGACAAGAAGGTAGTGATCTTAGGAAGCGGCGGTACATCAAAGACAGCTACATATGTCGCTCTAAAATGCGGTGCTTCAAAGGTTATCATAGTATCCAGAAAGAACATCGATAAAGAAGAAAAGCCTGGTGTTATCCATTCGACGTATGATGACAAGGATACGTGGGCGGATGCACAGATCCTTGTTAACACGACTCCTGTCGGAATGTTTCCGAATAATGAAGATATACCGATAGATCTTGATATTTTTTCAAATCTTGAAGCTGTTTTGGATGTGATATACAATCCGTTAAACACAAGACTTGTTTTGGAGGCATCAAAGAGAGGGATACCCGCAAGGAACGGTCTTGCCATGCTTGTTGCTCAGGGCTGGTATTCCGAACAGATCTGGAAGGAGAATAAGAGCGTAAGCCTTAATGTTGAAGATGAGCCTGATGAAAATATCTGCGCTCAGATCGATAGCATAACCGACAGGATATACAGATCAAAACAGAATATAGTCTTAACTGGTATGCCCGGAAGCGGAAAGAGCACCATAGGAAAGATGCTATCCGAAAAACTCGGGGTAAGATTTGTTGATACCGATGAGATGTTTACTCAAAAATACGGGATCACTCCGGCTGAGTGCATAACAAATGACGGAGAAGTAAGATTCCGTGACATGGAAAGCGAAGTCGTCAAAGAGGTTTCGGGAGAAAGCGGCATTGTTATAGCTACCGGAGGCGGAGCGGTGATAAGAGAAAAAAACCGCGATGCGCTTAAAGGAAACGGATTTATAGTATTTTTGAACAAAGATCCGAAGACCTTATCGACAGAAAAAAGACCCCTGTCGCAAACGGAAGGGGTCATGAAACTCTATAATGAGCGTATGCCGATCTATCGATCTTTTAAAGATGTTGAGATCACGGTATCAGATGATCCAAAAGAAACATTTGATGCCCTCAAGAACAAACTGTTTTAAAGAACAAACTGCAATGTGCAGAATGCGGCATAGATGATAAGCATTAGAATTCCCTGTATGCGTGACATCTTTCCTCGGATCAGAGCGGGTACTATCATTATCGCTGATACAAGAAGCATCACGGGGATATCAATGATCAGTGAGGAATTGATACCGGAAATGAGCTTGTCGCACGGAACATCAAACGGTGCGAGCGTTATGGAAAGACCACTTACAAGTACCAGATTGAAAAGGTTTGCTCCTATTATATTTCCCAGTGAGAGTGAACCGGAACCCTTGGCGAGAGATGTTATCGCAGTCACAAGCTCGGGAAGAGAAGTTCCCAAAGCTATAAATGTGAGAGCTATAACGGTACTCGGAACACCGAGCTGAGTAGCAATAATTGTACCGTTGTCAACAAGAAGCCTTGCACCGACAGCGATTAGAGCTGCTCCTATAACAAGGAGAACGACAAACTTTACGGTTGAGGTTTCCTTTGTAGCTTCATCTGTTTTATCTGAGCCTTCATCCGAATCTGCTGATTGAGTTTTTGCAAGGCTGTTATCCTTAACTGACAGAGCCTGCCTTACGGAAACGAACATATATATAATGAAGATAAGCAAAAGAGCTATACCGCTTATCCTTGAAAATGTTCCAGTGAAGTATGAAACAAACAGATATATTAGAAGTGCCAGAGAAAAGAAGATAACGGGAGTCTTCATACTCTTTTTATCAACGTCCGATGGCTTTACCGCTATGGTGATGGCTGATATCAGAGCGGTGTTGCATATGATCGAGCCGAGTGCATTACCGTAAGCTACGGAACCGAGGCCCTTTAGTGCACCGCCTGCCGAGACCATGACTTCGGGAAGTGTGGTACCGATGGAAACAACGGTTGCTCCGATTAAGATCTCCGGCATGTTGAACTTGTGTGCAATACCGACTGCACCGTCGACGAACCAGTCTCCGCCCTTGATCAAAAGAATAAGACCTACTATGAATAATAATACAGGTATCATTTGATTCCTCCTTGTCCACTCATATCAACACAGGTTGAATTTGCGGGAATTAAAACAGATATTTGTTTTCATTGTAAAAAAATAGACACATATACAGTAAAACTGTACATGAGTCTCACATTTTAAAATAAGCCAGACATATACTGTCGAGATTGTTGACTTATTCCGGGATAGACCGCTTGCTACTCCCTCATCACACACAGCCATATGGTAGCAGAAAGCTGAAAGTATGTCAATTGTCTTTGACTTTTTGCATATATGAAACGGAACATAAAATATGATAATAATCGAGAAAACAACGGAATTTAATATAGAAGAAGGATGCTGTGTCGCTATCGGCAAGTTTGACGGTATACACAAAGGTCATCAATCCCTGTTAAAGTATCTTGAGGATTACAGGAAAGACGGATATAAGATAGTCATATTCACATTTGATCCCAGTCCGGTCGCTTTTTTTTCAAATCAGGAATATAAAGGCGTGACAACACGAGATGAAAAGCGCCACATATTTGAAAGACTGGGGGTTGATGTCCTTATAGAATATCCGCTTACAAAAGAAAGCGCTAGTATAAGTCCCGAGGATTTTATAGAGGATATATTAATAGGAAGACTTCATGTCAAATGTGTGGTCTGCGGAAAGGATTTTACTTTTGGACGTGAGGGAAAAGGGAATACCGCTCTTTTGCAGGCATACGGATCAAGAAGAGGATTCGATGTTAAGGTATGCGATAAAGTAAAACAGGATGGTGTTGAGATAAGTTCTTCCCTGATAAGAAACGTGATAGAAGAGGGAAAGATGGAGGAGGCTGCCAGGTATATAGGGGCATATTACAGCGTTACCGGAGTTGTGAGCCGCGGAAGGCAGATAGGAAGAACACTAGGTATGCCTACAGTAAATATAGTTCCCGAAGCGGACAAACTCCTTCCTCCGTACGGCGTGTATGAAGCTGTGATATCTTATAACGGAGGTCACTACAGGGGGATCACAAATGTAGGTGTCAAACCGACGGTGACCGATGAGAAAAAACCTGTGGTCGAAACGTATATCTTTGATTTTGATGAACAATTATATGATCGTGTGATCACGGTCAATCTCATAAGAATGGTAAGGCATGAAAGAAAATTTGATTCGCTCGATGAATTAAAAGGGCAGATAAAGAATGATATCGAGTCGGTTAAGTCAGGCTTATAGTTTAAAAGGAGTGGCGGATTGTCACTTCTTTTTTTGAGTAAATAATGAATTTTCATGAGCATAAATATGGTAAAATATGCTTGATGTGTTTTATAACACAAAGGTTTGACGATATATACAGAGGATTTGATGATGCCTAAAAAAAACAGAGAAAATGATATCAGGGAATGGACATATATGATCGCAAATAATGCCGGGAAGGATAAAGAATTTGCGGATGAGCTTCTTAACAGGCTTAATTCTTCGGAGGATATTATGAAAGAATATGTCTACTACATGGATAACCGCTCTTTTCTTGGAGAGTACAGCGTGGGCGGTATGACCGTAGTCGATATAATGATATGGCAGATGGATCATTTTAAATCCGATCTGGACAGGGGGCTTTATGACATGCAGAGCAATCCTGACAAGATGTTTCTTATGGCCTTTGATACCATGCTTAAGATGGAAGAATCACCTGATGAGTTTTTAAGGCAGTACGGGCAGGATACCGGGACGGATTATCCCGGCAAATATTGAGTAAATGTGCCTGATATGGTAAAATATCAGTTTGTGAGTGTTATAAATTTATAAGATATATTAAGGAAATGATTAGATGATAGTTGCAATAGGAAAAGTTTTCGCTGCACTTCTGGCAGGATGCTATAAGATCATACCGGATTATGGGTGGTCTATCGTGTTTTTTACATTACTCAGTAAGGTGATATTGATACCGATCTCTGTTCTTGTACAGTACAATTCGATCAAAATGGTCAAGATGTACCCTGATATGAACAGGATCAAAGCCAAGTTCTACGGAAATTCGGATATGATATCCGAGGAGAACTATAAACTCTACAAAAAGGAAAACTATCATCCCATGCTGGATCTTGTTCCCGTTATCGTACAGCTCATAGTACTGATGGGCGTGGTAGAGGGACTTAAAAGGTTTAGTGTAACAGATACGATGTTTTGCGGCTTTGACCTTGGCATCATACCCGCAAAAGTAATGGGCAGATATATACTGGTGCCTCTCATCGCGGCTGTATCAGCGTGGTTCATGTGTTTTGTACAGAACAAGGCAAATGTGCTCCAGTCAGAACAGAGCAAGGCAAATAAGTATACGACCATGGGTATTTCTGTGGGTCTTTCACTCTATCTGGGATTCTTTGTTACCGCAGGTGTGGCACTGTACTGGACGATAGGAAATCTTCTGGCTGTAGTTCAGCTTTTTATACTTAATGCATGCATCAGCCCCAAAAAGTATATAGATTATGAGGCATTAAAGGAAAGCAGAGCAGAGCTTGACAAGGTCGAGCAGTATCACAAGACTGCAAAAAAACAGGTCAGCAAAGAGAATCAGGCAAGAGAAAAGCAGGATTACAAGAGATTCTTTAAATACGGATACAAGCAGATTGTATTCTATTCGGAGAAAAACGGATTCTATAAGTATTTTAAAAACGTTATCGAATTCATACTTGCAAAGACCGATATCGTTATCCATTACATCACGGGTGATCCCAATGATGAGATCTTTAAGCTTACTTCGGACAGATTTCAGACATATTATATAGGTGAGAACAAGTTCATTGTTCTTATGATGAAGCTTGAAGCAGACATTATGGTCATGACGACACCTGACCTTCAGACATATCATATAAAGAAATCTTTGGTCCAGGACAATATAGAATACATATACATGGATCATGCTATGGGCGATGTGAACTTAAGCTACAGGAAGCATGCGCTTGATAATTTCAGCACGATCTTTGTTCCCAATGAGCTGACTGAGCGAGAGATCAGAGCACAGGAAAAGACATATGATCTTAAAGCAAAAAACATTGTCCGCACCGGTTATGGACTTATTGACGATATGATCTCGCAGTATAAACCTGAAGAGAGAGATGCTGATAAGATACCCGAGATCCTTATCGCACCGTCTTGGCAGCAGGACAACCTTATTGATATGTGCATCGATGAGATACTGGATCAGATACTAGGGAAGGGATATCATGTTATACTCCGTCCTCATCCGCAGTATGTCAGACACTTTGAGGAGAAGCTTAACTCGATAAAGGAAAAATATGCTTCTCACGAAGATTTTGAACTCCAGATGGATTTCTCTTCAAATAAGACAGTATTTGATGCAGATGTGCTCATGACAGACTGGTCGGGTATCGCATATGAGTATTCGTTTACGACACTCAGACCGACTTTATATATCAATACACCAATGAAGATAATGAACCCTGATTATGAGGAGATAGGAATCGAACCTTTTGATATCACAGTCAGGGATGAGATAGGAATATCAGTTGATACGGATAAGCTTTCAGATCTTGCATCTGCTGTAGACAGACTCCTTAATGACGAAGTGTATTCGCCTGAATCGATAGCTTCTATCAGAGAGAAGTATCTGTTTAACATAGGCAAGAGCGGAGAAGTGGGAGCTCGTTACATCATCAACAAACTTATTGAGTATTCAAAGGCTTAATCTTTGAACAAAGGAGAACTATGGAAAAGATCAAGAGAAACATTTTGTTGAATCCGGGACCGTCAACAACGACGGATACTGTAAAGTACGCACAGGTAGTACCTGATATCTGTCCTAGAGAGCAGGAGTTTGCGGGTCTTATGAAGGGACTCAGAGAGGATCTTTTAAAGACGGTGCATGCTGATCCGAAGGACTATACCTCTGTACTCTTTTGCGGATCCGGAACGATAAATATTGATATATGCATAAATTCCCTTGTGCCTGAAGGCGGAAAAGTACTCGTTGTGAATAACGGTGCATACAGTACAAGAGCGGTCGAGATATGTCAGTACTACGGACTTGATCATATAGATCTTAAGTTTCCTGTGGATGAGCTTCCCGATCTAAATATGGTTGAACAGGTTTTAAAAGATAATCCTGACATAAAGCTTGTACATACTACTCATAATGAGACCGGTACGGGTATACTCAATCCGATAAGAGAGATAGGTGCGCTTGCTCATAAGTACGGCGCTGTCTTTACTGTCGACACCACATCTACTCTTGCTATGAGACCCATAAATGTTTATGAGGACAACATTGATTTTTGCATGGCATCAGCCCAGAAGGGTATCATGGCAATGACCGGACTCTCATTTATAATAGGAAGAACTTCCGAGATCATAAAGTCAAAGGATTATCCGAAGAGATCATATTACTGCAATCTCTATCTTCAATATGATTACTTTGAAAAGACAGGAGAGATGCATTTCACACCTCCCGTTCAGACCATATATGCGACCATCCAGGGACTCAAAGAGTACTTTGAAGAAGGTGAAGAGGCTAAATGGGCAAGACATACCAGAGTATTCAATGCCATTCATGAGGGACTGGACGAGCTTGGCTTTAAAGATGTGATCAAAAGAGAATGGCAGTCAGGACTTGTGGTTTCGGTCATTTATCCTGATGATCCCAACTGGGATTTTGTAAAGGTTCATGACTATTGCTATGAGAGAGGCTTTACTATATATCCCGGAAAGATATCTACGACAAATACCTTCCGTCTTTGTGCTCTGGGTGCCATCGATGAGCAGGATATAAGGGATTTCTTTGTGGTATTTAAAGAAGCATTAGTGCATTACGGCATTTCTGTTCCCGCAGTTTATAAGGATTAAGGAGTTAAAAATGGCAACTGTTTATACATGTTTTTGTACCGATGTGATCCATGCCGGTCACATGAACATAATCAATGAAGCAAAAAAATACGGTGATGTGATCGTAGGTGTCATAAGCGACAAGGCTATGGTCAGATTCAACAGATTCTCTACGATCTCATTTGAAGAGAGGATAAAACTGGTTGAGAGCATTCCTGAGGTTTCAAATGTGGTAGTACAGGATACCATTATGTATGATGATGTTATTGCTGATCTTAAGCCTGATTATGTCATACATGGTGACAACTGGCTTGAAGAGCCCATGAAGGCAATAAGAGACAATGTTGAAAGTCTGCTTTCCGAGTACGGCGGCAAGATCATAGATGTGCCTTATACATATAATGAAGAAGTAAAACATGTTGATACCATCATGAGAGAAAGACTTGCGATGCCCGAATACAGAAGACCTAGACTTCGCAAGCTTATAAATATCTGTGATATTGTTAAGACCATAGAGGTCCACAGCGGACTTACAGGTCTTATTGCCGAAAAGACAATAGTTGAGAATAACGGAGAACTCGATCAGTTCGATGCAATGTGGATCAGTTCTCTTTGTGATTCGACCGCAAAGGGAAAACCTGATATCGAACTTGTGGATATGACGAGCAGATTCCGTACTATAGATGATGTAACGGAAGTTACAACAAAACCGATCATATTTGACGGTGATACGGGCGGACTTACGGAGCATTTTGTATATACCGTAAGATCTCTTGAGAAGATGGGGGTTTCTGCGGTCATAATCGAGGATAAAGTCGGACTTAAGAAGAATTCCTTGTTCGGTACCGAGGTTAAACAGACCCAGGATACCATCGAGCATTTTTGCGAAAAGATCAAAGCGGGTAAAAAAGTACAGCTTACGGATGACTTTATGATCATAGCCCGTATTGAGAGTCTGATACTTGAACAGGGAATGGACGATGCACTTGCAAGGGCAAAGGCGTATGTTGAAGCCGGTGCTGACGGCATCATGATCCACAGCAGGAAGAAAGATCCTGATGAGATACTTGAATTCTGCGATAAGTTTAGAGCTAATGATAAAACAACTCCCATAGTTGTCGTTCCTTCATCATTTAATACGATCACGGAAGCAGAACTTGCCGAGCATGGTGTCAATATCGTTATATATGCCAACCAGCTTACAAGAAGTGCGTTCCCCGCAATGGAACAGACTGCAAAGGATATCCTTAAGTATCACAGAGCAAAGGAAGTTGACAGCAGATTGATGCCCATAAAGCAGATAATATCTCTGATCGACGAGTTATAAAAGGAAGAGTTTAATGAATGCAATTTTGATGGCGTCCGGTATGGGGACGCGTATGAGACCGCTTACGGAAACTACTCCCAAGCCGCTCATTAAGGTATGTGATAAACCGATGATAAAGACTGTTATAGACGGACTTATCAGAGCAGGTGTCGATAATATCTATATAGTTGTCGGATATCTGGGAGATCAGTTTGACGCTCTTTTGGATGAGTATGACAATATACACATCCTTAAGAATACATATTTTGAGACGGTCAACAATATCTCTTCTGTATATGTTGCAAGAGATGTCATGAGAGTAGATGACTGCTTCGTATGTGAAGCAGATCTTTATGTTATGGATGATGATCTGTTTAAGGACCATCCCGATCATTCATGTTACTACGGGATATACAGAGAAGGTTTTGTTAATGACTGGGGCTTTGAGACAGATGATAACGGTATCATCACCAGAGTCGGAAAAGGCGTGACTGACTGTTACAACATGGTCGGAGTATCTTATATAAGGAAGAAAGAGGCCATAAGGATCGCTGATGAAGTTGAAAGACTCTTTGGCAAGGCAGCTGGTTATGAGGATATGTTCTGGGATGATGTTGTTGATAGCATAACAGATAAGCTTAAGCTTAAGGTCTGGCCGATAAAAGAAGGATCCATAGCTGAACTCGATACCCCTGAAGAATTGTATGAGCTTGAAGAAAAGCTTAAAGAGGGAAAGGAAATATCATGAAAGTAGAAGAACTTGTTGATATAATCGGAGCTGATTTTTATACGGGAGTACCCGATTCTCAGCTTAAGGCGCTTTGCAATTATCTTATGAATACCTACGGTATAGATAATATGCATCATGTGATAGCGGCAAATGAGGGTAACTGTACCGCGCTTGCGGCAGGGTATCATATTGCGACAGGAAAGGTACCTGTCGTATATATGCAAAACAGCGGAGAAGGAAACATCATAAATCCAGTAGCTTCACTTTTAAATGATGCTGTATATGCTATTCCGGTACTGTTCATAGTAGGATGGAGAGGTGAACCCGGAGTCCATGACGAACCTCAACATGTATATCAGGGTCAGGTTACATGCAAGCTTTTGGAAGATATGGATATCGCTTACACGGTTATTGATAAAGAGACCACACCGGAGCAGATAAAGGATGCTATGAAGACTTACCGAGAGCTGTTTGCGAGTGGCAAGAGTGCTGCTTTTGTTGTTAAAAAAGGTGCACTTTCCTATGATGAGAAGGTTGTTTATAAAAATGAGCATTCCATGGTCAGGGAGGAGATCATTCGACATATCGTTAATTATACGGAGGATGATGTCATAGTATCCACTACAGGAAAGGCAAGCAGAGAGCTTTTTGAAATTAGAGAAGCGCTTGGTCAGGATCACAGCAGAGATTTCCTTACAGTAGGATCGATGGGACACAGCAGCTCGATAGCTATGGGAATTGCTTCGCAGAAACCCGAAAAGAGAGTATGGGTTGTTGACGGAGACGGTGCTGTTCTCATGCATATGGGTTCGATGGCTCTTATGGGTGCCAACAAACTTGAAAATATGATTCACATCGTGATCAACAACGGAGCACATGAAACTGTTGGCGGTATGAATACGGTAGCTGATGATATAGATCTTGCTGCTGTTGCAAAAGCATGCGGATATCCCCATGTGACCTGTGTTTATGATTATGACGATCTTGACAATGCACTTGAAGAAGCTAAGGAAAATCTGGAATTGACATTCATAGAGGCCAAATGTGCGATAGGTGCAAGGGATGATCTGGGCAGACCTACGACAACGGCAAGGGAGAATAAGGAAAGCCTGATGAAGTTTCTTGGCAGCATGTAAAAGCACCGTAGTTTGACAAAAACGCGCCAAAAGTAAAATTGTCAGAAAATTTATAGTGCAATTTACAGATAAATGTGATATGATTAACTTAGATTAGTATCTTTACAGGAAGGAGGATGCCCATGTCACCATTCGGGATCGGTTCATACGGATATGGTATGAATAACGGATACGGCGGCGCATACAGTGCGGCTGTTGGAGCAGGTGCGGGCATAACAGGCACTCCTGAGACAGGAAAAGCCATTGTAAATCCTGGTGAAGATACAAGAGTACATCCTGGCAAGAGAGTATCCCCGGCCGAATGTCAGACCTGTAAAGAACGAAAATATCAGGATGGATCGGATGAATCAAACGTTTCATTCCAGACCGCACAGCATATAGATCCGAGTGCGGCAGGCGCTGCGGTAAGAGCACATGAGGGCGAGCATGTATCAAATGCTTACAAGAAAGCAGCTCAGGATGGCGGAAAAGTCTTACAGGCATCCGTTGCCATTCATACGGCTGTATGTCCTGAGTGCGGCAGAGTATATGTGTCTGGCGGAACAACGACCACTAAGATTCAGTACAAAAATGAGGACAATCCTTATACAAAGAACATGAAAAACCGCGATAAGGGATTGCTGAGCGGAATGAATTTTGAAGCCGCGGGCTGAGCGGATGAATCTAATTCTTCTAAAATGAGATAAAGCGATGAATCAACAGGAGATCCAAAACGGTCTCCTGTTTGTTGGTTATAAGGATGTTTAAAAGAAAAAGGTAGTAAGATCATGGATTATAAAGACATATTAAATATAGCAATGAAACAATCGGCTGAAGATATCGGCTGCAGACAGGAAGATTTTCTTATGAATAAGAATGTTTCCGTACCTTTCAGACTGGGCCCGGAGGCAAAAAAGTATTACAAGCTTCCTATCGGATGCAACTTTATATCATACGGAAACAATGTTGTGGCAGCATTAACGCCAGAGCTGACAGACGTGGTCAATGAGTATATAGGCAGATTTGAGTTCTATCACTGCTTTGAGACACCGAATATGTACTGGTTAAATGAGAGGTTAAAACCGTTCGGACAGACAGTCTGCTTTATGGCTGAATATTATCTATGCGATCCGAAAAGCCTTAAGGAACTGCCTTGTGAATATGAACTTAAAGTATTAGAGCAGGCAGATTTTGAGGATCTTTACCTGCCTCAGTGGTCCAATGCACTTTGCAGTGACAGGAAGAATCTTGATGTTTTAGGGGTAGGAGCATATGACGGGGATAAGCTGATAGGCCTGTCCGGATGTTCTGCGGATGCCAAAGAGATGTGGCAGATAGGAGTTGATGTATTACCTGAATACAGAAGAAAAGGCATCGCATCAGCGATAACAGCCAGACTTGCACTTGAGATACTTAAAAGAGACAAGGTGCCGTTTTATTGTTCGGCCTGGTCAAATATACGCTCGGTAAGGAATGCGGTTAGGAGCGGATTTTTGCCTGCATGGGTAGAAATGAGCGTAAAGCCAATTGAAGCAGTCGAAGAAATGAATGTCAAAGATAAGTGATGACAGAGGGACAGATAAATGAATGAAGAACATATGAAGAAAATGATAGCGCCAATCATTGTGACAGTATTGGTAATTCTGTATTACGTACTGTATTTTGGAATACTGATCTATGTGGTTCCGGGTGTATTTAAGATTATAATTGGTATCATTCCGCTGATATTTACGGGTTTAATGATATACGTTTGTGTAGAACGAATCAAAGAGATTAATGGAGGAGAAGAGGATGATCTTAGTAAATACTGATTACATCAGTGGCAAGCAACTGGAGATGCTGGGGCTGGTAAAAGGCAGTACGATCCAGTCAAAAAACGTCGGAAAGGATATCACTCAGGGATTTAAGACTCTTGTTGGAGGTGAGCTTACCGCATACAATGACATGATGAACGAGGCGAGAGCACTGGCTACAAAGCGTATGGTAATGGAAGCAGAGAACCTCGGTGCAGATGCTATAGTTAACATAAAGTACTCATCGTCTGCCATAATGCAGGGAGCAGCCGAGGTTATAGCTTATGGTACAGCTGTAAAGTTTATATAGCAAAAAGCTTAAAAATGGTAAAGAAGATGGGATTATTCAAGCGTTTAAAGGATGGTAACAGAATAAAGCTTTGTAATGAAAAGCACGTGATCACAGATACTGAGGCAGGCTTTGAGTATGAGATCGATACTGCTTTCAGGCAGACAAGATCCAATGCAATGGAGGTCGAAGCACTGTCCATATATGTCTCTGACGGCAAAGAAAACAAACAAAATGACGTTCCTTGCGTCATGGTTTTGACTGATCCGGTTATATATGAAGCCATTGAGACTTATAAAGAAAAAGGGATATCTGGGGATGAAACAACCAGTTTGGAGCCTTTGAAAGGTCAGTTTTTGTACAGAGCGGTCACTGAGTATTACGGGGATATGCTATATTATTATGCCTTTGAAAAGGAAAAAAGAGGCCATAAAGAGAAGCTTGGATTGTGCCTTGAGTACCCCATGGAATACGCCAAAACGAACGATGAAAGGGTACTTAAAGGAGTTCTGGATGAGGTTGCTGACAGCTTTAAAGTGATAAATCTGTGACCATTTTCGATAAAAAACAGGGAAGATCAAGGCGGAAAATGAGTTTCAACAGCCTATAGGAAGGCGATATTTGACAGATTTTAGATGCTGGTCAGGTGGATAACTGGCCTGTTTTGACTCAAAAAACTTCCGTTTGTCACATCACGATACGGAAAAACAGGTATCGAAAAGAGAACTCAAAGAAGGAAAAATCAAATAAAAAACCAAAGTTATTTAATAAAAGCTCGCGGTATAAATATACATTTTTAATGCATATTTATACCGCGAGCTTTTATTCTTGAATCAGGTTTTTGAAAGACGAAGATGAAAAAGCCGATGCAACCAATCGGATGTGATACCCTGTCCGAGATGATAAAATTTTATCTCGACCAAAAAAACAGATCGCTGTCGATCAAAAATTTATCTTTACGAGAAGGATGTCATCCGAAAGACATGATCCAATAAATTTACCAAAGGTAATACACACTTTAATAGGAAGAAACAGGATAGATCATCATTCTTTTTTGAAAACCAAAATCAGGATACATTTTTTGGTTTAACATCAGATCGTTATCTTCTCAGGAAGACTGGGACTGGATTGTTTTCGAAAAAACGTTTGGTATACATAATTTGCAGAATAACAACACAGTGTCCGTGCACGAAAAATTTTTTTTGCATTTCGTGCACGAATTTCTGCATTTCGTGCACACTTTTACACAAGATGAAAAATGTGTGATAGAATTTCAAACGTGGGATACTATTGTCTTTTTGCGTTCAAAAATCATGTCTCAAAAAGATAAAAAACCATAAAAAACAAATGTAAATAAATCTTTTTTAGGGAAGGTAAACATATACCAAGGGAAAAGAAGAGTATGAATAAGAGAAAAAAGAAGATATGGATTCGTGTGACGGCGCTATTTATGGTCTTGACCATGGCAGTCACGTACTGGGCAGGGACGGTTACAAGCATAAAGATCTCTGCGGCAGAGACCAATGAAGCCATGAAATACCTGGCCGAAAACACGGAGTATATAAATCAAAAGAGATCGGAGAGGACCTGGAACCTGATCCAGACGCTCAAAGGAACGGACGATCTGAACGACTGTTACCTGACAGCGAGCATCTATATCGGATCTGCTAGGTACGAAGAAGCACTCACCTATATCAAAAAGAGCTTGAAACTGTGTAGCCCGACAGAAAGACCTGAGTTTTACACAGAGCTCTTAACCAAGAAAGGATGTCTGCTGACTCTGCTGGGACAGAACGAGGAAGCCTTGGAAACACTGGATCTTGTGACATACAGAGATCCTCAGGCGGCGGATGTTTATCTGGTAAAAGCTCAGATCTATTTTGAACAGAACAACCTGGAAAAACTTGCTGAGACATCAGCACAGTATCTGGAAGTTGTACCTGATGATGTAAGCGTGAGAATAACATACCTGCAGACGCTGGCAGCGCTTGATATAGTGGATGAAGCAAAGAAGCAGGGACGGATAATAATCGAAGATGCCTCGGCAGGCACGGGAGCGAAGGATGATGCATATCACATACTCGCGATGCTGGCATTAAGAGAAGAGAACTTCAAGGAAGCACTAAGAAACCTGCAACAGGTTAAGGATACAAAAGAGAAGTATCCGGATGTGAATTACGACATCGGAGTTTGTCAGATGTCAAAAGGAGAATTCGATGAGGCTATCGAATACTTCACAAGATCGATTGAACAGGATTACAACAAACAAGGGTGTTACTACTCAAGAGGCGTATGTGAGTTTTCAAATGACCCGGTTGATTATCAATCAGCATATTTCGATCTGCTAGCTGCAGTCGAGTACGACGAAGAAGACAGGGATGAAGAAACGGCAGCTTTGGCAGAGTCAATACTGGAACAGGCATACAAAGTTATCGAAGAATAAATATACAAAAAATATTCAAAAAATATTCAAAAGACACAAAGCAGTTTGAATCGAAGATATGAATAAGAATCCCGGATTGCAGATGCGATAGATGCAGAAGGGAAAAGGAAGAGTTGATATGAAAAAGAGATTAGTTAAGTACATGATGATGACAATTATCGTCTTCACACTGGCGGGCACAAGAGCATATGCCGCAGAACCTTCAGGAGGTGCTGGACAACAGCAGCAGGCTGAAGAAGATGATGATGAAGATGAAGAAGATGGAGACGGGGATGTGGAAGATGATCCCGTAGAACCCAACGAAGGTTCAGCATCCATTATCGAGCATGGTTATGGACCTGCACCTGTAGCAGGAGTAGATCCTAATACAACTTTAGTCAACAAGCTTGATAAGTTCTACGATGCGAACAAGAAAGAGACGGAAGCTGATCTCACATTCGACAATGATCTTCCGGTGATCACAATGGAAGAGACATTCGCGGAGAAGGATGGATACGAAGTTGATAACAACGGAGTTACTATTCCGAAAGCTTCACCTTCACCAAAGGCGAATGCAACAGCTACTCCCGGTGCCACAGCAGCAGCGTCACCTTCACCTAAGGTAACAGCGGCACCCACAGCGGCTTCATCAGAGAGCTTGAGATTTTATAAGGTAAATCCAAACGCAGATCCAAAAGATGTCAAATTCTATGTCGAAGGAGAGGAAGTCACTCTTGAAGACGGAGATAAGTTCATATTTGAAGGAATAGATAAGACTAATAAACCGGTAAGAAAAGAAGAAAATGTAGACGATGAAGGAAAGACCACTGTTGTTTACATAAGGTCTACAGAATCTGAATCGCACAACGCACTGGAAAAAGCAGTTACAAAAGCACTTGGTTCGATAGATTCTAACAGCCGGTTTGTAACGATCAGAGTTAGTGAAGGCGAGTACGATGGTGACCTAAACATAACATCTGATATGGTGACCAACAAAAACGTACCTGATGATTTCACTCTCTACATATTAAATGAGAGTTCATACAATCCGCTGACTGAAGAAGAGGTCAAGGCAGGAAAGAAATTCATTGATAAGGATTCGATAAACTCAAAAGCGGATGGAGAAGCAAGAGTAAACGGTAATATTAATATAGAAGGAATCAATGTAGTACTCGCAGGTATCTATCTCTCACTAGAGAATACGGTCAAGGTAAAGAACGCGGCGTTCACCTACTATGGTTCAAGTGATGATGACAAGATAAATATAGAAAGAGCCTGTGACGATAAGGAAGGCGGTAAGTACAAAGAATACGGATTCAAGATAGACACCGGAGAAGGAAATGACGAGATAGTCTATTCAGAAGCGACACACATCGACGATCTGGATATATCGACCGGAGATGGTAATGATGAAGTAACGATTACTAACTCAGCCGGAAACGCACCTGACAGATCATTACTGCCGGCAAAGAAGATGAAGGTGGATCCGGATGATGCGACCAAGCAGATCGAGAAGCGTCCGACAGTCAATACCGGAGCAGGAGAAGACATCGTAAATGTTAATATCGGAATAGCTCAGGTTCTTGGCGAAGATCGAATCCTGGACATCCTGATGGATGATGACTTCGACACATTGATCTTAGTAGGAAAGCTTGATGGTGATGGAAGCAAAAACTTAGTCACACCTGAATTGATCAATGGAGTCAAGAATTATACCATCGATGTTAAAGAGTCCGGACATAACATGCTTCATATACATACCGAAGCAGAAGACCTTACGGACGAACTTGAGAACAAGCCGACCATAGATGTAACGACCGATAAGATCCACGGTGGTGTGTATGTGGCAGAGAACTCATTCACGAACTACAAATTTGATCCTAAGATGTTCGAGAATGCTGGATACAGAAATATCAGAGTCGGTGGAGAACCTTACTTTGCAAAAGTTCTTATCGAAGGAAAAGATTTCACGATCTATAACTTCGATGCAGGTAAGCTGGATGTCAAGATCACGGGTAAGCAGATCACGATCGGAGACGAGAAGACAGCATACAGTCTCAAGGGTAAGCTGATCGGTATATATGCAGATGATGCTGACTCGAGTGAAACGGCAGATGCGGTCAAAGAGTTCGCTCCTAATATACCTGGACTTCATGCTGAACTTAACTTTGGATCATGCGACCTTATAACAAATGCATGTATCTATGTAAAGAAGGCAGCAAGTGTGATAGCAAGTAGCACGATCGAGATGTTCGCCACCAGTACACAGAACAGCACACTTAAGATCAGTGCTCTCGGTTCAAGTATTCAGATGCCTCTGGCAATTAAGCTCGGAAATGCCAAAGTCACAATAGATGGAACAGTTACTGCTAAAGGAGCAGTGGAGATAGCTTCTACTTCTATTATTAATATAGAAGCAGACAGTTCGGGACTTGCAAAGTACTACGTTCCTTTCTCTGTTATAATAGCGATCTCAAATGCTGAGACAACTCTTTCGTCTACAGGTACGATCAACTCAGGAGCAACAACTTATCTGACAAGTAAGACTGATGTCAGGACAAATGCACTGTCAACTGTAGGTAAGCTTCCTTTCTCACTTGCACTCAGTGTTGTAAGTGTTGACTCACATGTTAATGTCGAAGGTAACATTTTCTCTGAGTCGGGTGTAGAGCTTCTCGCAATGGGTGATTCTGATATCACAACTCAGTCAAGAGAAAAGGCTCCTCAGACAACAAAGACTACGATCAGTGTGACAAATGAAAGAGCTGGTCAGTCTTCAGGTCAGAGTGTGTCTGGTACAAGAGGCGGAAACACTTATGGCGGATTCTTTGCTGTAGCAGTTGTACTTCAGGATGTCAAAGCAAGTGTGACCGGTGATGCAAAAGTTAAGGCTGGCGGTGAGATTAAGATTGACAGTAAGTCTAACGAGAAGGTTACTACCAATGCTGTATCTGCAACGGCAGGTGCGGATTCCACAACAGGAGAATCTCAGACAGCTGAAAGTATAACAGATGTCATAAATGGAATCCTTGACAGCATTACGACAAATCCTGTATTCAGTAACTTCTTAACCATAAGTGAGACAGTTGGTAAGACCAGTCTTTCCAATCTGTTAAGCAAAGCGACCAAGAAGACAGCTGGCGGACAGTTTGATATCACATTTGATAATGACTCTACAGGTACTATCACAGCACCTGCAAAAGCTAATGCCGGTGAGAAAGTTACGATCCGTCTTGTGCCCAATGAGGGTTATACAATCGGAGCAGTAGGATATCATTATACGAAAGAAGATGGTACATGGGGTTCTGTAACTGTAAAGCAACCTAATGATACTGCAACTTCAAGTGATATAACTATAACAATGCCTAAGTCAGCAGTTAAGTTTGTTATAACTTTCCGTAAGCTGGCTAAAGATGAGCAGCCTGTAACAGTTGAGACTTCTTCTATAAGTAATAATGCGGGTATAGCAGGCAGCACTCAGGCAGCGACCAATGCAGGTTCAGAACCTTTTGTTGCTCCTACATATGTAGATAAGTATAAGGTAAAGGCAGAAGGTACTACACAGCAGGATACTCAGAATAACAACGGCGGCAATAACGGCGGCAATAACGGCGGCAATAACGGCGGCAATAACGGCGGCAATAACGGCGGCAATAACGGCGGCAATAACGGCGGCAATAACGGCGGCAATAATGGCGGCAACAATAACAATAACCAGAATACACAGGCAGAGCCTGTGCATGGTAAGGTTAGTATAGACACTCCTTATGCTGACAAGGATCAGCAGGTACTTGTACATGTTAATCCTGACAAAGGATATGTTATAGAGAGAGTCTATGCAAAATATAAAGAAGGTAATGCTGATAAGACAGAAGAGATAGCAGCAGACAGTGCTGGCAGATATATCTTTACGATGAAGGCATCAGATGTTGTATTTGGTGCTTCATTCAGTGGTGATTCATCTGCAGCAGGACAGGGAAGCACAGGTTCTTCTTCTATGAAGAAAGGACAGGTTGTCGGTGCTATAGCTGTTGCATTTGTTGAGAATGAGAACAATGCGTTCATAGCTGTCAGCAATAAAGGGTATGTTAAGACTGATTCACAGTTGAGCATCAATGCAGAAGCATCAACTTCTAACAATTCAGTTGCTGATGCATCTCCGATTGAAAGACCTGAGGCTATCACAACTAACAGTCTTGGCTCAACAGCTATTGCTGAGGTTACTGATGAATATACAACAGCATATACTAAGGAAGTAGAACTTGGCACATATGGTAAGAAGCAGGTCGTAGTAGATGCTCTTGTTAACGGAAAAGTAGAATTTAAAACAAGTTCAGTAGGCTCTAAAGGACCTGAGTATAAGTTTGAAGTTAAAGCAAGAGATGGCTTTAAGATCACGAAGATCTGGTACGAATATGAATACACAGATTCTAATGACAATAATAAAGTAAAGAAAGCAGAAAATGTTAAGGTGGTTGAGCCTAGCAAACAGAATGCTTGTACAACTATCGATTACAACATAAATGCTGAGGGTATTGCTGATGCTGCGCTCTCTGCTTGGGGAGGCGCTAAGAAGATAACTGTTCATGCTACATTCGAGAGAATGGAGTATCTGATATCTCAGGCAACTGGTTCTAACTACTCATTTACCGCAGAAGGATCAGGATCTTCTTCAGGTAATAATGGCAGAGTGGACAAGGCAAATGCATTATATGGCAGTATAGTTACAATAAATAGTATACAGGGACATGTATCAAACACAACTCAGGATTACACGAATAAGAATATCGCACTCGTTGTTAAGACTAAGAAAGATGACAAGGAAATAGAGGTTATTCCAGACAATGAACATGGTGGATTCCAGTTCCTTATGCCTGCGGATGATGTGGTTATTTCATTCCGTGCAAAGGGTGTTACAGTAATCTTATTGGATGCAAGCTTATCAACAGAGGTTAATCCTGATCCTGCAACAAGTGCGTTCAGTCTTGGAGATTACACGGATGGAGCAACCGGTAAGGTAGCAACAGTTACAGGTAAGGTTGACAAGGGTGACAGTGTCAACGTATTTATTTCGCAGACTGCCTATGATTCTGGTGCTAAATACGATTTGGTGCTTGAAGGATACCATTCAACTTCAAATAATGGAAAAACATATTATACAAAGATTGAAAATATTGAAGAGTTTAAAGCAACAGAAATAACTCTTAATAATGGTATTTACACATTCAAGGTACCTGCAAGTCTTGGATCTGGAAACAATACAATAGATACTATTTTTGTCAGATACTCAACAAATAAGAGTAAGGCAAATAGTGTTGTTGTCAAGGCAACAGCAACCGGAGCAGCAACAACTACAACACCACCTACGAGTGGTGGTACAACCACACCTCCTACACCTGCACCGCTTACATCTGTGAGCAATACTGCACAGGGAAGCATCTCCGCAACCAAGGCTGTAGATGATGGTGAAACTATATATATAACTGTTAATCCTTTTGAGGGATACTATCTCAAGAAGGAAACTCTTAAGATTACATTTACATATGCTGATGGTTCTCAGGGAAAATTTGCTGTAGGTATGAATGATAATGCGGCATATTATTACACACTTCCTCAGAACATGAAGGCACTGGCAACAGGTGCAAATGCGACCCCTATATTAATAGAAGGAACATTTGCAAAGAACAGGGGTGGTGTGCATACAACCCAGAAGACCACATTCTCTGCCGGTGTCGGTGTTGATGTGGCTATAACAGAGCATACAAACAACGCATATATCGAGAGTGGTCTTATTGAGGCATTTGGGCTTTGCATTAATTCTGAGTCAAAGGGCATTGCATCAAGTGCTGAATCAAAAGCCGGATATTCAGAAGGCGATATCGGTGTTGCAGGTGCTATTACAGTTCACATTGTAAGCGCATCTACAGAAAGCTATATTTCTAAAGAGAATACAACGATTATATTGAAGGGTGGAGACCTCAAGGTTACTTCATCTTCTAATGGTGTTGCTTACACAACAAACGCAGAAGGATCAAGTGCGGAAGACGCGGCTAAAGCTTCTAACTTTGGTGTTGGTGCAGGAATTGCAGTAGCAGTACTTGGTACAGATACAGTTGCTTACATTCCTGACGGAGCAAATGTTTCACTTGAAAATGAATTTGTTGATTTTGGATCAGTAGAAGTAAAAGCAGAACAGGATATCAATGAAGCTATGGTAGCTAAGGCTGGATCAGCCGGAGGTACTTCTATTACTCCTGTCCTCGCACTTACAGTTTCTGCTGCAACTTCAGAAGCTTTTATCGGTAAGACCAAGATGACCGAGATCAGAGCTGAAGAGATCATTGTTGAAGCAGTTAACAACATAAACAGACAGATGACAGCAAATGCTTCTGCAGCAGGCGACAGTGTAGGCCTTGGTGGATCATTTGCGATATCAGTACTTAATGACAATGCAACAGCAAGCTTAAAGAACAGTGTAGCTACTAAGAATCTTTCAGTTAAGGCTGTTGGAAGAAGCTCACTTAAGTCAACATCTCGAGCAGGAGCAAAAGGTGCCGGTACTCCGGAAGCAGGAGAAGAAGGCAATGACTCCGGGGATCCTGCCTCGGGTGGCAAACAGGAGAGTAACAGTAAGAGCGAATCGGATCAGCAGGCTGATAATGCTCTGACAGGAGCAACAAGGCTTTCAAATGGTAAAAACAGAGGATTGTCAGGCAATCCTACAATGGCAAAGAGCAATACAAGAGAGGGCGCACAGACTGATGAAGGTAGCGTCTCTGTTGCTGCTGCATTCGTACTGAATGTAATGGACAATGAGAGTATTGCTTATATAGACGGAGATATCTCTGTTGAAGCAACAGGTAAGGTATCTATTATCGCTAACAACGATACAGATGCTGCAGTATACGCGAACGCAAGTGCTACAGAATCCAGCGTCGGTGTTGGTGTCGGTGTTGCTGTCAATATCGTTGAATATCACAATAAGGCATACATCGGCAAGGTAGTTATCGAAGCTGATGAACTCGAGCTCCTTGCAGAGATGTTTGATGATGGTTCAGAAGGCAGAAAGACTGCATATGATAAGGCTAAGGAGAAGGATAATGCAGAGAATAATATCCTTAAGGTCCTTATCACAAAAGCGATGACAAAGGCTATCGATGAAGCGATCGATAAGCTTGACGCTGAAGCAAGATATGGAAAGACTGTTGCAAAAAAACTTGGTGATTTTACAACAGATATAGTTTCTGAATTTGTTGGTGAATTCCTTAAAGTTATAGCTAATGAAGTTGGGCTTGGAGGATTCCTGTCATCTGATATCGAAGCTAAACTTGCAGATTTCAAGAACAATGCAGGTCAGAAGTTTGGCGATGCTGCAATGGGAGTTCTTAAAGATGTCGTATTAGCATATTTCCTGGAAAAGCTTCAGGGTATGGAGAATACGCTTCTTATGAATGCGCAGAACAAGGTAACAAATACTACCGTTGTATCTGCTCCTACTCAGACTCAGACACAGAATGGTGAACAGAACAAGAAACTCAGTCAGACAATCAATGCTAAGCTCGATAAGATCACTGATCCCACTACAAAGGCACAGGCTAAAGCAGATCTTAAGACGTTATCTCTCAATGCACTTGAGAAGTTCCTTAATGATTCGTTTGAGGGCTTAGTTGATGTAACACAGCTTAAGCAGTATATCATCAACTGTTCTAATAACGGATTACTTCCGAGTATACAGGAATCATTACTCAAGGCTCTTCGTGATGCCGGTGCAGCTGTTACAGAAAGTGCACTTGATTCGTTGTCAGACTGGCTTAATGCGCCGGTAGTACCGGAGGATGATAAGCCTACGCACAGGTTTACAACGCATGCGATCTCTGGTGCAGGTGCCACAGATGTAGGTATAGCAGGTAGTGCTGCAATAGCAATAATAAATGGCGATTCAGTTGCATTCATAACAGAGATTGATGCTGACGATGTTGATAAGTATACAATTAATGTAGCTAAGGGACTTGTATTAAATAGCAAGAATTCTCAGTATGTCGATACAATAGCGACAGCAGCAGTAAATGCTAAAGGCGAAGCAGACAAGAACCTTGGAGCAGCAGGAAATGATGCTGCGACTCCTGCTCAGACTGCAGCTAAGTCAAAGGTATATGATGAGGGTATTACTACAATCGCTCCTACAACAAATGGTGTAGTAAAAAATGTAGAAGTTACCAGAAAAGGAACTGAAGCTACTTTAGGAACTGGCGCTGAAGCGTTTAAGCATCAGGAAGCCGATATCGTAATTACTGTTCAGGCAAACCCTGGATATAAGGTTACCAGTATAAAACTGTATGCAAAGAAGGGAGAGACAGCTGTTGAGGGTACAACAAGAGAATTCCCTAATCCCAATATTTCAAATGAAAATAAATTCAGTGTGGATTACGGTTTTATTCCTACAAAGGTTGCTCCTGTGGATGGAACAGCTTCAACTCAGCCTGTTCTTGTCATAGAAGTAACATTTGATTATATTGCAGGTGAGAAGCTTACATTCAGTACAGAGAATCCTAATAATACAGATCATACATATACAGTAAAGAACAGCGATTCAAAAGATATAGGAACCTACAAGATCGAAAAGGATGGAGAAACAACCGGATCAGCAGAAGGTACAACAACACCTAAGGTTGAAGTTAAGAGTGGTGATAAGCTTAAGGCAGGAACAAAAGTATATGTAACCGTAACGCCTAAGAACGTACCCAAGGAAGGTGGCGGCACTCAGGAATATGTTCTCGATAAGATTACAATATCTTATAAAGCACTTGGCAATATCGACAAGACTATATCTGTAACGACTACAGTAGAGGCAGCAAAAAATGCAGGCAAGAAAAAGAAAACAGGTTCTACACCTACACCGACACCTGCAACACCTACATCTACAGTATATTATTTCGTTATGCCTGAAGTATTCCAGGATGGAACGACAGGGGATAGGGAAGTTAAACTTAATGTAACCTTTAAGGTTAAACCTACGCCTCAGAATCCTGAAACACCGCCCACTCCTCCCGCAGGCGGAGGAGCAACAACCGCTCAGGGTACGAGTGTTGGTGTTGGTGCATCATTCGCATTCAGCTATGTAAACAGGATTCAGACTGAAGATAATCAGAAGGAAAACGGCGGTGGCTATGATGTCTGGAAAGATGTAGAGAATAAGGATGATATCATAACTTCCGGCGCTGTTATCGGCAGCAACAGAAAGATAACTGCCGGTACGCTTACCATGTCAGCAATAGCTGATAACAGAGTTGAGACAACAGCAGTAGCCGGTTCAGATCCTTTAAATCAGAGCGGTACTGAGAAAGCAATGGATGTTGCGTTTGATGCGGCAGTAGCTATCGGACTTGTAAACAACATTGCAAGAGCAGTTGTATCAAAAGATGTTATCATTTCCACAGGAAAGGATATATACGAAAAAGAAACAAAGATTGAAAAAGATGATAAGGGCAATGAGACTGAAAAGGTATATGATGTCTTAAAGGCTCTTGGAGCAGGCATAACAGCAGAAGCTAACGGCAAGACTCTTTCAAGCTCAAGCGGATTTGCTATCGGTGGATCGACAGCAGTAGGTGCTTCAGCAGCTGCGAATATCACAGAATCATCTGCGATCGTTCAGATGGATGGAAAGATCACATCAGAAGGTTCAGTAGTGATCTATGCTCATACATTCAACAAAGATGATGCATATGGCATAGCAACAGCTATGGGTGCTGATATGCAGAGACATCAGCAGGGACTTAATGCCGGAGAAGAGACTACGTCAAATGTTCTGAATGGTAAGTACCCTTCGAGCCAGAAAGCAACATCAAAGGGTGGCGGTGCAGGTACACCTGATTCACCTGACACTACAGGAAAGACTGATACCAAGGGTGCTGCTGAAACCGGTAAAGCTCCAAGCTCTACAGGTGGAAACAAGATCCAGGTAGCAGCAGCAGTAGCACTCAATTATACATCTCATGCTGCAAAGGCTCTTGTTAACGGAATCATCAATGCCGATGCAGTAAAGGTTACGGCAGAGAATAACTGCAACTTCAGAACCAGAGCAACAGCTGAGACAGTTACATTGGCACAGAGTGATTTCTCTGTAGCAGCAGCTATCGCTATATCACTTAACAAAGATACAGCAAAAGCTATAAACAATGGCACTATCATTGCAACAGGTGATAAGAGCAAATCACCAAACTACAATACTGAAGAAGATGTAGAGATAATGGCAGGTGATGTTATCGTTCAGGCTAACCTTACAGCCAATATGGATGACATCTATCGTGGAACGCTTGGTGCGCAGGCAGTTGCAGGTGCTATAACAGGTACTAATTCAAAGTTCACAGTAAGCTTTGCGATATCTATTCTCAGATCAAATGTAGAGACACTTGCAGAACTTACAAAGAACAGTGTCACCAAGGCAAATGAAAATCTGCTCGTATCAGCAAATGATAAGACAAAGCTTGCTGTTAGAGCAGGTGGCGTAAGCATAAGCAAGGGTACTTCAATGGGTATGGGTGCATCATTTGCACTTATATATGCTAACAATCTCATTGAAGCTATCGTTGAAGATGATGCAAAGGAAGTAGAAGGAAAGAACGTAACAGTAGAAGCCATCAAAAAGCGTGTGGATATCAGTGACTTCCATCTTTCTCTTGATCAGCATGCTCTTATGACTGATTCAACAGGATTGGCTGATGGTACATATACTCCTGGTATTTTGGATTACAAGAAGGATTCGTCAGGCTCAGGTTATCAGGTGACGATCAATATAGATTCATCTACTTTGGTCAACTCACTTGATCTGCTCAACTTCCTGTCATCTACGAACTACTATGCAGAAGCTATAGCAGGATCTATATCATCAGGAGCATCTACCGATGCTTCTATAGCAGGTGCGTTTGCACTCATATTCGGTAACAATAAGACAAAAGCATATGTCGGAAAGAATGTAAGAGTAACAGCTAAAGAAGATATAAAAGTTGATGCTCAGACCAATACAAATGCGAGACTTATCGCAGGTTCGCTCAGTGCAGCTCCTTCTAAGATCGGTATAGCACTTACAGTAGGTGTTATCGGTAAGGCGGGAAGCAGCAGCGAAGATCTTTCAGGCAGATGCGATGAAACAATAGCAGAGGTTGCTGATAATGCGATCCTCAATGCAGGAAAGAACATAATAGTATCAGCTCTTAACAAGGCTGATTACATGTCAATAACGATCGGAGCGTCTATCTCTACACTTGCATCAGGCGGTGCAGCACAGGTAGGCGGAAGTCTGAATGTTATAGATATGGAAAACAAAGTGCTCACAAGAGTTGGAAAGGGAGCACAGCTTACCGCTGGAGAAGATGTTGAGATCACAGCTAAGGATGATGCATGGCTTCTCATAGTACCGATCGGTGCTGCAGTGGGTGGCGGAGTTGCTGCAGGAGTCAGCTTGGCAGCAATCATAACAGAAAGCATAGTAAATATCGTTGTTGATAATGGCGCGAAGATAATTGCAGGCGGAGACATCAACATCAAAGCATTGTCTGAGATGTGGCTTCTTAACACTGTAATAGCAGGAGCTATCAATACTGGTTCAAGCGGTGGAGCAGTAGCAATACCTGTCAGCGTACTTGTAAGTAAAGAAGTTATCACTACTGAGATCAGAGATGCAGTACTTACAGCTGAGAATGATATCAACGTATTATCTTCATCAGATAACAAACTTTTCACAGCAGTACTTAGTATCGCAGCAGGTGGTCAGGTGGCAGTTGGAGCTTCTTTGGCAGTTCATGTATTTGACCGCGAAGTACTGACATGGATTTCAGCCGGATCTAAGCTTACAGCTAAGAAGGGTTCTATCACAGTAGCATCTTGGGGAGATGATACAGCAGTAACAGCTGTACTTGCAGCCGGCATATCTCCTTCAGGAGCAGGCGCTTCAGGTTCTATACCTGTAATAGTAAATGACAGTGAGATCAAGACAGTTATCGAAGGTACAGATGCTAGCCATAAGACAGAGCTTACAGCTGGCGATTCTATCGCGATATACTCTGATCTTGATTCTACTAATATAATCGCAGCAGGTGCTATTGCAGGCGGATCAAATGCCGCTATCGGAGCAACTGTAAATACGGCGGTATATAGTAATACGATAAAGACAACTGTAGGTGACTTTACGGAGATTCTGTGCACAGGTACAGGATCTACTGAGGGTGCTTACAGACCTAACAGAAAAGACAGAAGACGCGGTGTATATATTGGAGCAAACGGCAATGAGTTAATCGGAGCATTTGCCGTGTCAGGTGCGATTTCCGGAAGTGTATCAGTAGGTGGCGTTGTTAATACATTGGTAGTAAGCAATGAAGTTAATACATCAGTATCTGATAAGGCAAGGATCACATCAAGAGAGCATAAGACGCATGGTAGTGGATCATCATCAACTCCTACAAGTGGAGAAGATGGGGATGTACACATAGAAGCTACAGACGAAAGCTTACTTATGGATTGTGCCGGTTCACTGGCAATTGGCGGTTCAGCAGGAATTGGAGTTACAATTGTCGCTCTGGTATATGATAAAGAAGTAACTGCAAATGTTGCAGGTACAATAGATGCAGATGGTAATGTAAGCGTTATCGCTAATTCGAACGATGACTTGTTCTTACTTGCTATCACATTTGCGGCATCAGGTTCCGCAAGTGTTGCTGCAGGAGCAAACGCGCTTGTATTCCAGAACAAGACTACAGCAGCAATTGCTACAGTAAAGAATGCAAAGAGCGTAACATTGAAAGCTGATTCGGATGAAAGCCTCTACAACATAGCTTCATCTTTGGCTGCAAGTGGAGCAGCTGGAGTAGGTGCGTTAGCAGTTGTTACATATTTTGAGAATGAGACTGTTGCGTATGTACATGACTATGCTAAAATCGGTACATCAACAACGCCTATAAAAGGTAATGTGACTATTGCTGCAACCACTAAGGAATTTGTAACAAGTGATGCAGCCGGTGCAGCTGGTGGAATAGCTGGAGTGCAGGGTACATGTGATGTAATCGTTACAGCATTCCAGACAAAGGCATATACTGGAAATTATGTAGAGATATATGCAATAGGTAATGTGGCAATATCAGCAAATGATACTTACGAACTCTATGCGGTAGTTGCTAGTTTGGCTGTCGGTGAAGGTGGCGTTGGCGTAACAGCTCTTGTAAGCGTAAGTTATAACACGGTATCAGCATACATCGGTGATCACAACTTTATAGAGGCTAATAGTGTCAGTGTAATTGCTAATTCAGACAGAAATATCTTATCTGTATCTGCTACAATAGCGGGTGGTGCAGGAGCCGGCGGCGCTACAGTTACAGTAATTCTTGTTGGAAACAAGATGAGTCAGGATTCGCATGATATGCTGTATGGAATCTCTTATGATAAAGACAATAAAGAGGTTCATGATCAGCGCGCAATGGATCCTCAGACACAGTCCGATGCTGCACTTGGTGGAGCAAATCAGGGAGCAATAGGAAACAGAAAGCCTAAGACAAATCTGGCAACTGCTCTTGAGGGTGATGGTCAGAAGACTGATTCTGCAAGCTATTCAGAATATGGCCAGGATATAAGTGAAGACGATAAAAAGGCCTATGATAAAGCAAACGGTATAGAAAATGATGATGAAAATAAGGAAAAAGAGAAGAATAAATTAGCAAAGGATCCCACTCCGGTTGATGGTGACGGTAACAGCACACAGGATGTAACGGAATATAATAATACGGCCAATGGAACAGGAACAGATTTTAAATCAGAATCTGTTGAGGGATTACAGGATGCAACTTCAGCAGCAATTGGAGTTAACTCAATTATAACTGCTAAGAATGGAAACATTGATGTTAAGGCAGGAGATATCATTAACTCCAATGTTATAAGTGGAACTTTGGCAGCAGGTGGTTTTGGCGTCGGTCTCGGAGTTACAGTCGCAATCCTTAACTCTAATGTTGTTGCTTGCGTAAATGATGGTGCTATTCTCAGTGCTCCTAATGGTGATATTAATATAGAAGCATCAACGGGGTCAAAAAAGAATGTAAGCGTTGATGCAAATAAGGATAAGGTATCAAGTAAAGTAACTAGAAGAGCGAAAGATAACAACGATCCTAATGACAAGGGAACAGAGGTAAGTGTTGATCTCGAATCAAGCAATAAGTCACTTAGTGATACGAAAAAGGATACTTCCACTACATCAACTATCCGTCTCATTGCTATTATGGGAAGCGGTGGCGGATTTGCGGTAGGACTTAATGCTGCAGTTCTTATAGTGTTCTCTGAAGTGGATGCAAAGCTTAACGGTAGTGTAGTCAATGCTAAAAATGTTAATGTCAAGACAGATGTTGACTTCGGTGAAGTGGTAACTATAAATACCATGATCAGTGCAGGAGGAACAGCAGTAAATGGTTCCGTAGCATTAACACTGTTTAAAGCGAATTCTGTTGCAGCTATTGATGGCGATGCTAACATCACTGGTGTAGATGGAATCATAAATGTTCACACAAATGGTAATACTAATTCAAAAGTAATATCAGCTTCATTGGCAGGTGGAGGAACTGCAGTAAATGTCGGCCTTGCGCTTGCATTAAATAGAAGCAATGCTCAGACTTACATTGGCAGAAATGTAACAATAATTTGTCCTGAGGCAGTAATAACTGTTGGTCATAAATATCAGTCAGATGCTGATGGCACAATGGTTTCAGCAGCAGTTGGTGGAACAGCTGTAGGGGCAACTGCTACAATAGCAATAAATGCTTTGAATGCAGAATCTTATGTTGGAAGCCTTAAGAATGATTTGTCTGTCAGTGGTAAGATCGTTGCAAAATCTCTCAGTATGACCGCAGACGCTACAGGTAAGAGCGTTGTTTATGAGGTGGGTGCATCAGGCGGTGCTACAGCAGTAAATGGAATGGTAGCACTTGCATTCAACAAGATCGGTAATAAGGCAATTGTTGGAAGAATGCCGATAGAACTTACTGAAGATCTTATTGTACTTGCTTTAATAGAAGGTAATACTGATGTTACAACAACAGCAATAACTGGTGGTCTAATCGCTGTTGGTGCTTCTATAGGTTACGCTGAGAGTGGATCTTCAAATATTGCTGAGGTCAAACTTGGAAATGGAGATATTACAGCAAGAAATATCAATATAAATGCTGGAACCACGAAAAAACCTAACTATACTCGCGCAGATGTGGTTGTTATATCAGGTAATGCAGGTAAATATGCAATCGCATTAAATATAGCTTTAGCGAGAAATACAGGAACGAATTCAGCATTGATCACTGGAACTGGAAAATGTGGTACTCTCTGTGCTAATGAAGTAACAGTTCATGCTATAGGAGATGGAAGAGCATACTCTGTCGTGGCTTCAGCAGGAGGAGGACAGTTTACTGTACTTGCTTCAGTAGCATTTGCATGGACTCAGAACATTCAGGAAGCCGGTGCAAGAACTGAGGGTACAATAATTGCGGATAAGATTGGTATCTTATCTGAACAAAAGAGTGCTAAAGACACAAATGGAAAAGATGTTAATAATCTGAATTTGACATTGAAATTAGCACAAGATTTGGGTATGGAATTTGATACCACAGCAAAAGCGTTTATTTTCTCAGCTGGAGTAGGAGAAATTTCTGCTAATGTCAATGCAGCAGCTGCACTTTCAGATTCTACAAGCAGAGCAATACTTAATGCCAAAGCTATTGGTAAAAAGGATTCTGGATGTGTAGTCTCAGTTGTTAATGATGGAGTATCCACAGCAAAAGCAGAAACCAATAATCTTTCATTTGGTGGAGTTACTATAGGTCTCATGCTTTCATACTCGTATGCTTCAGGTACATTTGAGGCATTGTTTGAGACGTGTGGTGATGCTGAATCAATCAGCGTAACAAATACATACATTTCAGATACAAAATCGATAGCTACACCAGCTGTCGGAGGAGTTAAAGCATCTATAGGAAATCTTGAGGTAAATATATCTTATGCAGACAGTGTCACAAAAGCTAATACAGTATTTACTAACACTGATAAGCTTGATATAACAGGTAATCTTGAGGTAAAGACAGAAGGAGTTACATTTGCTGAAGCTATAGTAAATGGCGTTAAGGTGTCGATAAGCGGTGCTTCTATTGCAGCCAATTGGGCAAGAGCTCAACTTAAAGCAAATCAAAGTGTTAAAATCACCAATAAGGGAGAACTCAATGTTGGCAAAGAAGTAAACATCTTATCTAATCTGTATACTATAGGAAAGGATATACACGATAATGATACGATCGTTCCTGTAACGGCTAAAGCCAGTGTGGGTTCTTCAGATGGTGTTAGTATATCTGGACTAACTGCAAGGGCAGATATAGTAGATGCAAAGGCATTGACAACAAATGTATTGCTGGTAACCGGAGAGAACACCAATCTTCTCAAGAGTAAAGATAGTGTTACCATATCAGCTGATACAAGAACTGATGTAAATGCTAAATCGTTAGTTGGTACTTCAGTAGGTATCATACAGATAGCAGGTGTTGTGGTTACTGCGGAAACATGCGATACAGTAAAGACAATTATTAGAAAAGCAAATATAGAGTCAACAGAAAAAAATATCATCATTAAATCTAACGGTGATACAAATGCGGATGCTCGTGCTGAATCAGGAAACATGATTGCAGCAGTAGATGTTCGCGTAGTAGAAGCATTTGCTAATGTTGGAACGAGTAACAATAAGCAAACTTCTTATGTTGTTATAGATGACGCTCAGATTGTTTCGCAGGGCAGTATGTTGGTTAAAGCCGAAAATAATGGTAAGGCCAAAGCAGAATGTCAGGGAGATAAAACGGTAAGCGGCATCCATGTTGGTGTAACCATACTTCCGACAAAGAGTTATTTTGATACAAAGGTTGATATTTGTAATAATGCAAAACTGGAGTCAAAACGAGGAAGTATTAACATTGAGACATCAGATAAAGAGACTGCCAATAGCGAAGTGGAAAGTGATGCGATTGGCATAGCTTTAAGTGCTGAGATTACATATGGTGATAACAGAGTATATTCGAATAATACTATTAATGTAAACGGATCTGTCGATGCGTATGAAAATGTTAATATTAAGACGGCATCGAATGTGAATCTTACCGCAAGGACATTGGCAAATAATAATGGATTCATAGCAGGAACATTCCTCAATGCATCAAATATTCTTGTTCGAAATGTTAATCTTGTATTAGATGGTGCAAAGATTAGTGCAAACTTTGGAAACATTAAAATTGAGGCACTTGCAGGATCACAAGATGTTATTAATACAACGGCTGAAATAGATTCAAGCGGATTTGTTACTCTTGGAGATGCATATGCAAATGATAAGACGAAAGATGGTGTTGTTCCATCAATAACAAATAATGCTTATCTTGTTATAAAGAATGGCACTCAGATTATTGACAGGTTTAATAGTGTTTATCTTCGTGCTTATGCATCCGAAGGAAATACAAAGGCATATACACATGTAGATGCATCAGGACTTGGAACAGCGCCTTACGCTAAGTCAAAGATTAATTATAATTCAGATGTGAAGATCAGTGCAGAGGGAGCTGATAATCTGGTAGAGGGAAGAAATGTTTATGTTCTGTCACGAATAGATGATCTTTATCTTGAAGCTAAGGCTGATTCAACTGGTTCAGCACTTGGTGCTAATATTGATGCACATGCATGCATTGATACAAATATTAATTCGAAGGTAGTATTGGATAGCATTAAGATCATAGGACATGACTTAGCAGAGATTAGATCTTCAGCAAAACCTTCTTACAGAAGTTCGAACATTTATGGTTATGCAAGTGTTCAGCTCAATGCTATTGGTGATGCTTATGCTATCATGGAGGGCACGATAAGAACAAATGCATATACACATCTGGGAGATGGATTTGTATATCGTGGAGCTAATCTTACTGTAGATTCGGATGCATTTGACAATGATAGGATCAGGTCTTCATTACATAAGGGAGGATTCATATACAAACATTCAGATAATGATTGCAACATTTATTCTTCATCTAATGTAACCTTGGGATCTATTGATCTGTACTTGGGTGATGCTGCGGGTGGAATATACATTGATATTTCAGAATATAATGGCAAAGTTGTTGTCAGAGAAGAGGGTGCAAGAAATCAGGAACCGAATGGATATGCGTTTGATGATGGTACTACTGTAGAAGTATTCAATATCAGCAACAATAAAAAGGGAATTGCAATGATCAATGCAATAGGCTACCTTTCATCGTGCACTGTATATGATCAGACAATGATACCGTCTGTTACAATAACTAACTCAACGACCAGAAATGTTATTGTTAAGAATATCACTATGCAGAACAGTGGATTTATTAAACCGCTCGTTTCAGGCAGACAGTTAACGTCTGTTGCAGAAGATTTATATCCTGTAATAAACATCATTAACACATATGATGGTATTAATAAATCTTCTAATCAGAACGGCTCAGTAAGTATTGCAGGATTTATTGCAAATCCCAAGGGAAGATTAAATGTACTTTGGAATGGAACAATTCACGGATCGCTTACTGCTGTTAATGAAGCAAATAATATATCTGCAAAAGCAAAGGTTTCTCCTATATGGGCACATGAACTTGTAGTAGACGGTGCAGGTAGCATAGGAACAGTAGATCAATACCTTAATGCAGAGGTATTTGCTGGTAGATCCTCAAATGGTATAGCCGAAGGTGGCAGAGTATGTGTAGATGCAATAGGTGATATTTATATCAATATAACACCTGCAGAATTTGTCATTACTGATAAAGACTATAATCCAATAAAAGATGGATCCGGTAATCCGTTGTATGTATACAGGCAACCATTATATGTTGAGAGAATCGTATCATCTGAAGGTAATGTAAACTTTGATGTAGCTGAACCTATAGAGATGTTGATGGTAAAGGATTCAACAACAATTACTATGCCTACACCTGGAAATCTTGAGTATTTTACGGAGGCTGATAAAGTAGCTCTTGACAATGAAATAGAAATCAGTACTCTCTTTACTTTGGATGGAAAGAGTATGTTGGAGCATTACCTTGTTGGTTATGATTCAACTACAGAACTGTATATTTACAGACTACCCAATGATACAGTCTTCTATATGGACGCTTACGGCAATGTATCAAGTATTATTGAGAAATATGCTGATAAATTGCGATATATGTCAACTGAAACAGATGATCAGGGTAACATCGTTAAAAAGAATTATTGGTATGAAGATGTTATTTCATCTAATACGATGGAAGTTGGCGATTATGAGTTTGTATACGATGCAACAACTCATGAGGTTACAGATATTAAAGTAGGTGGTGGAATAACCATCAACCTTAAAGATGGTTTACTCAAAGTTGATAAAGACTTTTCGTATGAAGTACTGTTATCAGCAATATCTGATAAGTGGTTTGAAGATCTTGATCTTTTCGATGAAAATGGAAGCGATCAGATAAAGATTAAGATAACTCAGGTTACTAAGAAAAAGAAAACTGAAGAAGATGGTACAGTGACTGAGTATTACGATGCCGATGACAATGAAGTATACCTCACATATATGCGTACCGATGGAAATCTTATATATTATGGAGTTGGAGGTATACCAAAGTTTAATGATATAGCCGGTAAAAAGACTACTAACAAAGAATTAAGTTATATCATTGTGCGTGATACAAAGAATAAATGTATATATGCATATGCTTTAGTTAATGCTGGTGAGGTTAAGGCTACTACCGAAGATTGGATAAAAACTGAAAATCTCGAGCCTAATGGTCAAACGGTTAAACGTGGTGGTACTACATATTATGAAACAAAGCATAAGTGGACTAAGGCTGCATTGTGGTTTGACAGATATAACGATCCCACATATCTTTATGAAGTAGTAGGTCGTACGAATAAAAAGCATTATGAAATTAGTGAATTCTTAGGAACAGATTATACGGTTATTATTGACTTTAAAGATGATAACTCGACGATTGATCACATGTATTTGAAGATAAGTGATAAGGTGTCAAAAGAGATTCACCTATTACATGATGATTATCTCATGTATTATCTTGATCCAACAAATAATCAGTATCTCTTCGAGAATGCTAGGACATTGTATAATGAACTGGCTACCAGATATTGGGATGCGAAATATACAGGATATACAGTAAAACAACATGTTCACGGCGATACAGTATATAAAGCACAGAATGATCTTTTCTATTTCGCAGAGTTGACTGGTTATAGAAAAATCAGCACAGAATATTATGATACAACAACTTATAAGCTTAATGGTTACGAAGCAGTGTTCCGCTTTGTTCAGATGCTGCCAGTAGACATAACAATATCTGGAGAAAGTTATGGCTCAGCGTTAAAGCTTAGCAGTGGTGATTATGTAATATATCAAGCTGAGGATGGATTATTCTACGATTCGCAGGATAAGGATACTAGAAAAGAGATAATCTTTAAGGATGAGCTGGTACATGTTAAAGGAAAGGATAATAAGGATCTCCAGATACTATATCTTGTAGATGGCAATAATAATAGGTATCAACTTGATGGTAAAGATGTCTGGATTTATTCTGACGCAATACCGTTCTTTAATCTGAACAAAAAAGATTACTTTGTGTTAGATAGTCATCCTGAGAAAGAAGATGAAAACAATAATGAAAAACGTTTATATGTAGAAAGAACATTAAACAGTAATGGTAAATACTCTTACAGACTTACCAATCTTGATATGATGATTGATAACGCAGAGATTAGCGGAAATCATGAGATCGCTCAGGTCAAGCTGATATATACAGAGAAAGTAACAGAGGGTGAAGGAAATAAAGCGCATGAAGTTACTCATACATATGTTGCATACGAAAAGAGGGATCTGAATGGTTTCACTAAAAACATTACATTTAAAGAGGGTAACGTTGAGAAAACCATAACAGTTACTAAGTCTGGCGGATCATATTCAGGAATGCTTGGTAATCAGAGTGTTACAATTACTTATGAGACAACTGATGTACCTAATTTCGTAGATTATAATTATTATAATGTAAAGAATGACTCTGGCTATATAACGTTAAAATTTGAGTTTGATGAAATGGTTACTGAGGGCGAGGGTGATGAGCAACATGAGGTTAAGCATACATTCCAATCTGAGTCGGTATATCATTATCCGAGTTATGGTGCATTTGATGAAACTGTAAGATTTTACGATTTAGCAGGTACAGCACAAGATAAGTATGTTCGTATAAATTCAAATGATGTATTCCTGATACATAAGAATGAGCAGGGTGAATATGTAATGCCAGTTGATGATCAGGGCCATCTTATAGATCCGGAAAATACAAATAAACGATTTGTATATGTGATTAAAGAGGATAGGTATACATATAAGATTTCTTATACTGCAAATAATAAAACGGCATACATTAAAGTTAATACATTAACTGATGGAAAGGAATTAGAGCTTTATAGCTATAATTCTGGAACAGATACTTATTCTAAGATTTCTGACTTTATATTTGTGAAACGTTCGGGATCAAGTACAGTAGATATATATGATCTGGACAGCATCATAAACTATAAAGATAGTGTCGTATACAGTACATCTGGTGAAGATGTAATGGAACCTAGCGGTAGAGTATATGCCGTTTATAAGAATAATCAGAATAAGCTTTATGGTAATGGAACAGATAAGATCTTTTTTGATAATTGTGAAAAAGAAACTGTAATCACTCCACTTATTGGTGAAGATAACAAGGCAAAGTTTATACCTGTTCTTAGATTTGGAGGTATCAATTCACTAGGAGATCTTGAAGGCAACAATACAAATAACGTAGCTAATGCTACAGATTCTATTGCTATGCTAAAAGGAGAGGTTTCAGATGTAATAATCAACCAGACTAAAGTCCCGACAAGCAATATAAATGGTAGTGTAGATGGCTACAGATTAACTGATGTACTCTATCTTACAAAGAGTGGACTTGTTCTCAATATTAAGCAGGATTCCGAAGACAACGATAAAGTAGTATTCGCTGCAAAACTTGATGGAAGTAAAGAAAACGAAGTAGTGTATGAATCTTACAATACCGTGTCATCAAATATGGGAACAGTTGGTGATAAGAGAGCTGATGGTGATAAGACCAAGATTAAGATAAAGAAAGATCAGCAGATTTATCGTGAGATTCTTACAAATCATGTTGCAAAAGATATAGTTGGCAATTACTATTATTACTATTATGATAATAATGGTAAACTGATTATAGACAAAGCAACTATGACGATGGAAAAGAAAACTGTTGGAGAAGGAGCAAATCAGGAAGAGATAGACGAAATGGTTATCAGTCATGGCGGTAAGATTTGGCTGAGAGTCACAAATGAGATTGAAACTGATGTGGATAGTGAGTCTTATGGTGATAAACTCCTTTACTTCTTGCTTCCTGAGGACAGCTTGCTAGTATCTTCTGATGGAAACTTAAAGAATCTTGATCCGGAAGCAAAGCTGTCGCAGAAGATAATTAAGAATAACGGTAAAGTTGATGTTCTGATTGGTTATGTTGCAGCTGAGGGTCAGGATAAAAACGTCACATTTGATGTTGTGGGTATCCGTACAAGCCTGATCGATGCAGATACTCCGATGGGTAAACCTGAGGATACTGATATCAGAACGGACGGCGGTACGGTTATCATTAAGATGACAGGATATGGAACTATAGGTACTCCGACAGATCTGCTTGACGTGAATACAAATGGAGGTACTTATATACCATATGCTCAGAGTGATAAGACTGCGGTTTATGCAGTAGATACCTACTTAGAGTCACATGAGGAATTACGCCTTGCTGATAATGTCTGGATTGAGGGTGCAAAAGTTGTTATCGACTGTGATGACAACGTCATAGGAAAGAACCTTACAATCGAGAATGTTAATGGTACTGATGGAGAGTTGCATATTGACGCTGGCAAGAGTGTCGAGTTTAATAATGTGACTATAACTTCAGGATTGATGGATGTAAATGCAGATGGTAATGTGATTATCCCGACAGTTACAATTACTACTGGATTGCTTGATATAGACGCAAAGGGTAACGTAGATATCACAAAGGCAACTGCAACATCAAGTACAGTCGATGTGAACGCAGACGGAAATGCACACTTTGAGACTGTTGATGCAACATCAAGTACAGTAAATGTTACAACACTTGGAAGCACAGACTTTGATAAGATGACAACAACTTCAAGTGTGGTAGATATCAAGGCACTCGATGATATCAGATTCAATGAGATCGATGGTAAGAAGAGTGATGTTACTTTATCATCAGCTTCAACCATAGGACTTAGGAATGCCGGAAAGCAGCAGGCAAAGATCATCTACGATAAGGATGATACGAATAACAACTCACAGATCAAGCTGTCAGCAGCAAATGTAGGTGAGGATAGCAGTCATCTGATGTTAGATATACCTGCAGCAGTCACACTGAAAGTTCCGAACGCAGGACACATGTTTGCGGATGCTAAGGACTTAGTATATGAAGAAACAGCACCCGGAGAGTTCACCGGAAGGACTAAGGATGGTAAAGAACTTACCGGAGAGTACGACGGAAATCTTGGTTCAGAGACATTTGATATTGAGCTCGATGTACAGGCAAACAAAGATATAGCTAAACTTGTTATCAATGGAGAGCTTAGTAAGACAGATGCAGGCAAGAAGGAGATGACCGATCTTATCGCAAGTAAGATCAAGGAAGATCCTGCAGTGGTACCCGGACAGGTACAGCCAGCAGTGCTCCAGCCGAACGAGAATGCTAAACTTACCAAGAGTGAGATAAAGAAGATCGCAGGACTTAAGACAACTGATGAACTCAAGGTAGATGAGCTCACATCTGAACAGTTAGAGAAGATCCTTGTTAAGATGCTCGATACTGTAGTAGAGGATGAGAACGGAAAGCATACGGTATTCACAGATGATGAAATCATAGAGCTTATAGCCAAGTCTCTGACAGAGGATCAGAAGAAGGAACTCGCAGAGAAGGTTTGGGAGCAGGAGCTCACATATCCGGATCCTGTGGACAACCATCATGATTACCGTGATCTTGATGTAAGTATCGCAGCAAACGGTGATGAGTATGTAACAAATGATAACGGACATATCAAGCTTGAGAAGGCTGAGGATAATGCAGCAAACATCAACGTTGATACTGTCATGAACAACAACGGTAACATCAAGGTTACACAGGCTAACGGTACATTTACAGCTGATAAGGTTGTTACGAAGTATGAAGATGGTGATATCACAGCACAGGCAATAGCAGGTGTGGCAGGTGAGAAGAACATCAGGATGGGTAACCTCACACTCAATGCGACCACAGGAGATATCAGTGGAACAAACGTGGATGAGAGGACCTGGGAGTCAGCTGTAGTAGCAAATATCGTAAATGGCGGTAACGTACCTGCAGGTAACAATGCTAACGGAACATACCACATCTCAAGAGATCCTGTAACAGGAAAACTCGTGATGACTGTTGAGGTTGGATATGATCAGGTAAGATACGAAGATGATCAGAAAGAGACAAAGATCGATGCAACAGCAGCAGGAAATGTAGAGATAACGGAAGTAAGCGGAAACGCAGGAATCGGTCAGATAGTAAGTACTAACGGCAATGTAGATCTTACGGTTGCAACAGGAAATCTTGTAGATGTAGCAAATGATCCTAACAAGACCAATATCTCAGCAATGGGTGATAAGGCAGCCGGAAAGGGTGATGTCACCATCAAGGCAGAGAACGGTGAAGTAGGTGATGATACCAACAGGATCGATGTAAACGCAACAGGAACAGTAGATGTAACGAGTGATGGTAAGATCCGTGTAGATTCTGATGAGGATCTTAAGATCGTGGTACAGACCAAAGATAACAGTGATGTAGCAGTAAGAGGTGACAAGGATGTAAATATCACCAATAAGGATCAGAACGCTAACATCAGCGAACTGAAGGCAGGTGAAAACCTTAGTGCAAATACACCTAACGGTACACTTAACATCGAAGACCTTACGGTTGGTGGAACAGTATCAATGGATGCCAAGGACGATATCAATGTCAATAAGACAACAGGTAAGTTCGAAGCAGATACAGTTAAGGCCGGTGGAGATGTAAATCTCAAGCTTGATGATTCACTGACAGATACTCATAATGATGATATCAAGGCACTTGAAGATGCTAAGAAAGCTGAAACAGAAGCAAAGGATAAGGTAGCCGGAATAGAGTCTGATATCAAGAGTGATGAGACTTATAAGAAGAACCTTGATAACACGATCAATAAGGTAAATGATATTATCACTGATATTGATCAGGATCCTAAGAAAGTCTCAGACCAGGATATAATAGATGAGACAAATCGTGTGAACGCTATCTTAAATGATCCTAACAGTACAGAAGCTGAGAAGAAGCAGGCACAGGCTGAACTGGATAAGCTTCAGAAGCAGATGGATGATCAGATCAAGAAGATCGTTGACGATATCGAGAAGAACGATTACGGCCGTGAGATCCCTGGTCTCAAGGATGCAAAGACACTCGCAGATATCGTAACAGTACTTCAAAATGAGAAGACTGCAGCAGATACAAGGATCAACAACAATAAGACTAAACTTACAAATGCACAGAATGATCTTAATGCAGCAACAGCAGCAAGAGAAGCACTTGAAGCAAATGCTAACAATGAGAAACCTGCGATCCAGGCAGGCGGAAGCATCAATGCAGAGTTTGAGAATAATTCAAACAGTGGTGAGATCAATGTCGGAACAGATACCAATGCAGTATCAATGCAGAACGGTAATGGCGGAAGCATCTCTATCACAGCAGCTGATGGACAGGAGATCAACAAGGTCAACCTTGAGACAACAGGTGATACAAACCTTGATCCTCTGAAGGCTAAAGAAGTAACGATCAATACTAACGGCAACCTGAACGGAACAAGCACAACTGAGCCTGCTATATCAGCAGACAAAGCTACAGTGAACGCTACAGGAAACATCGGTTCATCAGACAAGCCGTTCACGACAGATGTCGATCAGATCACAGCTTCAGGAAAGAACGTAAGTATCAGCAATGATAAGGATCTCGAAGTTGTAAGCGTAATAGGTCAGAAGGATCCTGCAGATCCTAACTCAGGAAATGTGAACATCAAAGTAAACGGAGATGTCACAGCCGGAAACAATAACGGAAACGCAAATGTAAGCGGTAACAATGTTACGATCGGAGCAACAGGTGAAGTCGGAGATCATGATAACAACCAGCCTGTAAAGGTAGATTCAGACGGTACGCTGAACGTAAGCGGTAAGAGCATAGATCTTACAAGCGATAAGGACATCAATGCAGGAAAGATCAATGCATCAGGTGATATCAATATTGATACCAAGGGAGCAATCAAACCTGCAGATAATACCAGTCAGATAAGCGGACATGATGTGAACCTTACAGCAGGCGGAACCATCGGAACTGATGGAAAGCCTCTTAATGTATCAGCTACAGGTAACGTAACAGCAACCTCTAAGGTCAGCGCACCTAACATGAGAGTAAGACTTATCAGACCTGAAGACGATGACGATGATGATGAGTGGACAGAGGAAGACAATTATGTATATCCTCAGCTCGCAGCCAAGAAGGTAGTCCTTCCGAACAATAAAGTACCGAGAAGAAGGATAGCAAGCAAGCTCATCGAAGAGATCATCGAAGAAGATGATGAGCCTGAGACAACAGAAGAAGTTGCAAAGGTTGATGATGACAAGCCTAATGTAAAACCTGCAGGCGATGGCAAGAAAGATGAAAAGCAGACACCTGAAGAAGATGGTATGGACATGATGATGATCATACTCATCGGATCACTGTTACTGCTCCTTCTCGCAGGAATCATCGTAGCGGTCATACTCAATAAGAAAGCTGATGAAGATAATGAAAAAGCAGCTGAGTGATCATTAAAAACAGATCCAGGGGACAGTGGTTAATAGCCACTGTCCCTTTTAAATTCTCAATAAGTTTGTTCAGTAATAAATTAATATGTTGACATTCTATACGAAATAATGTTTGATAATGTTTATCATGAACTCAGATAAGTTAAATGAACAAAGAAGAATAAAGGAACTTGCAGACAGGAGCTATAACAATGGACAGTATCTCTTTAGTGATTTTCTGTCTTTGGCACAGCAGTCTGCCTTTCATGAAATAGAAAATGAACTTCGCTTTGCAACTCCGTATCTGTATGGAGGATGTGATATCTGTGAGCGAAAAATGATCCGTTTCGGAAATAAGGATGAACTTGGATATGAACAGGATTTTCCTATCATTGCACTGTTGATCGAACCTGTAGCTGCAAAGTTTTCCGACAATCTTAATCACAGAGATTTTTTAGGTGCTTTGATGAATCTTGGTATCAAGAGAGAAATGCTTGGTGATATTTTTGTTAAAGGAAATAAAGCATGTGTCTTTTGCAAAGATACGATAGCAGAATATGTGATAGAGAATCTCACAAGGATAAAACATACTACCGTGAAGGTTTCAAAAACATCGGACATAGATGATATAACGGCTCCTATACTCGAAGAAAAGACCATACAGGTCTCATCAGTTCGAGTTGATTCAGTTGTCTCAAGGGTATATAATCTATCAAGAAACAATGCGATCATATTGTTTCAGACAGGCCTTGTATATATAAACGGAAGAGAATGTACTGAAAATGCAAAGTCTCTTAAATCTCAGGATATAGTTTCTGTCAGAGGATACGGAAAATTTGAGTATTGGGGAGAACAGAATCTCAGCAAAAAAGGAAAGATAAACTGTAAAGTTAAGATATATAAATAATAGTTTTTCAATATCTTCTGATCATTATATTTCTTTTACCATATATCCGCATGTAAATGGGAAGAAATCAAACTTTTTCGTTCCTGTGTGAACGAATCCATTCTGCTCATACCATTTTCTGAGAATTTGGTTCTCTTCAACGATTCCTATATTTATGAGCTTACACCCTTGATACTTTGCAGATTCATATGCATGTTCCAATAATCTCTTGCCAATCCCACAATGCCTGTATTCGGGAAGGACCGCAAGATTATTCAGTTCACATTCATTGTTATCCTGCATCAACAGCGAATAATAACCGCACATTACTCCATCTTGTTCATAAACAAACATTTTACGAGGTTCATTTTCCAGCTGCCAACAGAGGCGTTCTTCTGTTGTTGCAAATGCTGTAAATCTCGGAGCATTATCTACAGTAAACCCCAATTCATCTGCTACAGTTTGAAAACTCTTTCTAATAATATCTACACATTCGGGAATATCATTCTTTTGGACTTCTCTGATCATTTTCTCACTCCTTAAAAACATCTATGATGCTATTTAATTATCTTAGGATATCTCTTTTACAGAAACTCTAATACACTCAATCTAAAGATTCAATGAATTCCTGTGTTTTTGAAAGCGGATATGCATAGTTGTAGTATACGAATCCACTGTCATATGCGGTGGTGACCATTGTCTGAATATCGGGATTGGTGATCCTGTTTTCATGCAGTTCATACCAGTGTTTGCATATCGAGTCATTTTTAACAGCGGCATTTGATAGCATATCCAAAGAGGGAAGATCTTCAGGCAGTTTCTTCCCTGCGATGCTTTTCATAGCGTCTATAAAGTAGCCATATTCCATAGCGATGGGCTCACTGTTGTAGTATCTTCCGTAAGCAGCCTCGAACGCCGCTTTTTCTTCTTTTGTATGCTTGAAATACATAAGCTCCAGATAAGCGGTAACTTCCATGTTGGTAATACTTAGATAATCTCTGATCTTTTGACTTATAGCCGCCTGCTTGCCGTACTTGGTAAGATAACGCTGCATTTCGTCATATGAATGATATGACTTTACCATTTCATATATCGCATCACCTACATATATATCAGCGCCTACAAGAGCTTCAACCTCATCAGGGAAGCTTTCGATATAACTGGTCGCATATATACCGGCAGTGGTATGTGCCCACAGTATAACAGGCCTGTCAACGCCAAGAGATATCAATGCCTCATGTATCTCTTTGGCACAGTTTTCTCCGGTTCTTGGAAGCTGTGTCTGATCACTGAAAAGACGACCGAAATAATCAAGAATGATAACTCTGTTACCTTTTTCGGCGAGGCCGTCGGCTATGGGTCTTAGCGTTATCACACACATGGGATCTCTGATGTCTCCAAGCATTACTACAGTATGATTACCCTCGCCGACATCATATGCAGCCATATTTAAACCACCAACAGAAGCATATACGATATTGTCTTTTGCGTATTGATTTAAAACAGCATCTTTGGTTTCGGTTCTTGATGAACATGTGGCTGCTGATCCGATAACATATATCACTATCAAAGACAGGACGATAGGAAGAGTTCTGTGAAACTTGCTTCTTATGTTATCATATCTCATCACAAAGAAATTGTTGTTTATCTCACAGATCTTAATACAGAGAAATTTTACTCCGAATGCCACAGGCAGTGAGATAACTATAACCACAACGGAATAGACAAAGACATTCTTTATATAAAATAATGGTTTTATATCATCATAGATAAACGCATAACTGAACAGCTGAACAAAAAGGCCGTGTACCAGATATATCTCCAGAGTCATCTTTCCGAGAAATTCCAATATGGAATTAGTGATAATAATCTTCATCCTCATCATCATAACTGATATGACAAAAGTGAGAGATGATATCATCTGACATATAAATATCAGCCAGCGGTCAATCGTATATATATATCTGCTGCTAAGCATGGAATATATCGGAAAGATATCGTTGCCTATAAGGAACGTGATCACTGTTATAAAGAGACATACTGAGAGTATAACGGCAAAGTGTTCTTTAAAGTATGCTGTGATCTTATCATCATATTTGGCAAAAATGATACCGATCAAAAACATATGCATCGTATTGTACCACCATGTACCGTATATGAAATAATCACAAAACAGGATCAGAATTATAATGCCGACAGCGACAGTTATGATACCTGTTATATCTTTCTTGGCTCTGAAAAAGCCAAGATAAAATAAAAAGTACATGATAAGGATAACAAGCACATACCATCCGTACTGATTCAGCATGGACGGACCGCCTATAGAGAATACGGTACTGAAGGAAAAATCCACGTCCTTGACTGATCTTGCAAGAAAGAAAAGTGTTGATGATAAAAAAGCTGTAAGCAGTATGGGAAAAGCTCTCTTAACAAAGAAGTTATCAAAATAGTCTGCTTTATTTTTGTAGCTTTTGAAGATTCCGTAACCTGAACAGAAGAAGAAAAGAGCAACAAAAAGATATCCGAGATTCACAAAACCATCAAGCCCGTGAACAATCGCATCTTTTTTGATCCATGAGACACAGGTTCTTTGGGACAGATGATGAAATATGATAACGATGGAACTGAAACCAAGCAGGGCTTTGGTCTGATCAAGTGACATGAATTCATCATTCCATTCACCTTTTTTGCATCTTATTGATCCATAGAATAATAAAATCAATAATGCCGGATAAAACAAAAGTGATAAATAGCTCATAAAACCCCCTGATACAAAACCGTTTAAATTTTCTATATCAGATTCTATTCTCAAATATAAGATTCATATATCAAAAATGTCATATATTTGTTAAAATTATCATATGCAAGGAGAGATGACATTATGAATAAGAATGAGAGCTTACGAATAGATTCAAACGAGATCAAGAGTCTTCTGTTTGAAAATGCGGAAAGGGGATACATTCATCCTACTCACCAGGAGGATATGCTCAGATATCATTATCTTAAACAGGGTGATATGAGAGCAGCAGAGGAGGCATACCGTACACTTGATGACAACATGCAGGGTAAACTGTCGCCTGATCCGATAAGGAACATGAAGTATCTTTTTGTTGTTTCTACGGCACTGGCATCAAGATTTGTTGTGGAAGCGGGAGTACCTCTAGAGACGGCTTATGCGATAAGTGACCTATACATACAAAGAGCTGATATGCTTGAATCGGCTAAAGAGATCAGAAGTCTTTTAAAGGAACTGTACGAAACATATGTCCATGAGGTGAACAAAGCAAAAAAGGAGAACATCTACTCCAAACCTGTCATGAAATGTTTAAACTATATAGAATCTCATTTTAATGAGAAGATCACAGTGGAAGAACTTGCTAAATATGTGGAGTTGAATCCGAGATATCTTTCAGCGATATTTAAGAAGGAAAAGGGGATGACAATATCCGAGTATCTGACAGCGATGAGAGTAGAGGTGGCTCGTTCCCTACTGACCAGAACAGAGTATAAGTATGCACAGATAGCATATTCGCTGGCATTTTGTTCGCAGAGCCATTTTTCAAAGGTATTCAGGGAACAGACTGGTTATACCCCGCATCAGTACAGATTGAGATTCTATGACATAAATATATCTAAATGACCACAAATAGCCTGATATGTGTCAAAAAACCTGAGGGGAATACAGCGAATGCAATAAAAACCATGCGAGCGTTGTTTTGCGGGGATTTTATTAAACAGCAGGAATAACTGACGATGCTTATGTTTTAAACTTCGAGTGAGATCACATGCGATTTATGAAATTATGACGAAAATCTTTACTTTTCATACCTATTCGACTTCGAAATCTTTACTTTTGCGACATATTTTGATAAAATAAGTAAAGAATGGGGCTGATAGGTTATGATCTCTTATGAGGGCCTTGAAAAGGCACTGAAAGAAAAAGGCATAAGAAAGACTGAACTCTCAACGGAACTGGGTTTATCTACACGAACAATCGCTAAGATTGCAAAGAAAGAGAAGCTTTCAAAACGCAGCATACAAAAGATCGCTGATTATCTTGGAGAAACGCCTGATTTGATCATGAGGGAGATTTCCGATAACAGGATACTTCAGGTTCTGCGTGAAGAAAAAGAGATGAAGCTATCGGGGGGACTTTATCATGAGCTTCAGGTAAGAATGACATATAACTCAAATCATATCGAAGGTAGTACACTTTCAGAGGATCAGACAAGATTGATCTTTGAAACAAATACTCTTGATGCTGGTGATGGGATATCGGTGGATGATGTCCTGGAAACGGTTCATCATTTCCAGGCGATAGATTATGTGATAGATATTGCAGAGAAGGAGCTTACTGAAGATATCATCAAACATCTTCATTATATCCTGAAACACGATACCAAGGACTCAACTCTTGATTGGTTTGCAGTTGGCGATTACAAAAAGCGTGCTAATGTCGTGGGCGGCAGGGAAACGTCAAAACCGTCAGAGGTACATGAGCATATGAAAGCACTGATCGATGATTATAATGAAAAGCAAAATATCACGGTCGAAGATATCATAGCATTCCATGCAGAATTTGAACATATTCACCCGTTCCAGGATGGCAACGGAAGGGTAGGAAGACTTGTCGCATTGAAGGAATGTCTGCACCATAACGTGATACCTTTTATCATAGAGGATACAAAGAAAAACTTCTATTACAGAGGCCTTGCAGAATGGAGAAATGAAAAAGGCTGGCTCACGGATACCTGTCTTGATGGTCAGGAGACTTTTGTAAAATTGCTGGATATGCTGGAAATTAAAGTTCCACTTTAAAGAAATAGTTCGTATAACCGCGAATAATTCATGGAGCGGTCATTATTGTATATGAGATCATTTTTTGAAGGGAGATAAAACAGATGAATGAAGATCAGGTGCTTACACCAGAATCGGTTCAAAGCGAGATAAGAAGAACCAGACATAGGGCAGAACTTCCCATGTATGCCATCACTATAGTATTGGGCATCATCGCAGCCATTATTTTATATATTTATACATTTAATGACAGCGGTGCTCTTGAACAGATCAAAGACGTTATGGCTGGTGAAAATATTATCGAATCAAGTGAGGAGTACCAATCGATATTTACCATACTTGTTGCTTTTGTGAGTATGGTCGGAGGAGTTGGGATAGCAGTTATATATGTGGTGACATATCTTGTCGGTTCTTATAAATTATATGCCAGCAGAATGTGTTACGGTATAAGAGTATCGGAAAAAAATTATCCCGAAATTTATGCCAAGGTTAAAGAATTCACAGAGCTTCTGGGATTAAAGAAAGAGCCAGAAGTATATGTTCAGCAAAGTAACGGATCGGTAAATGCTTTTGCAAGCTGGGCGCCCGGTAGGACATTTATCCAGCTCAATGCGGAAGTGGTTGATCTCGGATATATGGAAAACAAAGACTTTGATACCGTTGCATTTATTATGGCTCATGAGTTTGGACATATCTATTTCCATCATGTTCATATGCATTACAGAATATGGACCACTCTGATCGGATATGTTCCCATAGTAGGTGCCATGATCATATCGCCGCTCTACTCACGTTCCAAGGAATATACAGCTGACCGTGTAGCACAGGCACTTACAGGCGGAAAGAATCAGGTAGAAGGAATGAAACTTCTCTGCGCCGGAAGACACGGATATAAATATATTGATATTCAGGATTATCTTGAAAATGCCAATCAGAACTACAACATCCTTGAAAAGATAGCAAGGTTTGTCATAAACATGATGGCAAGCCACCCCGTAACTCCTTACAGGATCGCCGCTATAATGGATGAAACAAAAAAGAACGGAAAACTTCTTTGAATCAAACATATCTGAATCGATATATAAAAATGGATGCCGAGAGGCATCCGTTTTTATCTTAGAAAATGAAAGATCAGGATCTATGTTTTGGATTTTGTCATTGTTTTCATCGGGAATTATGATAGAATGAGTGCATATTTTACTTCGGTTTATAGACGATGATAAAGTGGGATTTTTATCATATTAAGGATTTTATATGAAGAAGATTGCGGGTATTGTTTTTATTGCTGTAGGTTTGCTAACGATTCTGCCGGTGCCAATAATACTTTTTAACCTTAGAACAAATAAGGCTTCAGATATATCGATAATCGGAGGCGCAGATGGACCTACATCGATTTTTATTGCAGGAAGAATAGGATATTCTGTTTATGGGGCCATAATTGCAGGTATAGTATTGCTTGTTATAGGACTTGTATTGTTATTTATGAAAAGGAAATAAAAGTTTTACAGGACGATATTTCGGATTACTGCAGGAGGTTAAAGAGGTAAATGGATAATACTTATATAATCAGAGAAGCTGTTTCGGATGATGCAGAGAAAATGATTTCATATCTGAATCTAGTAGGTGGAGAATCTGATAATCTTTTACATGGAAAAAATGAATTCAATGTTCCGATCGAAGGCGTAAAACGAAAACTGGCTATGAGTAAAGAATCTCAGAATAGTATAGTTTTGATAGCTCTTGAAAACGAACAGATAATCGCGAGAGCAGAATTAGATGGATACTATCCGGCAAGAATCCGTCATAGGGCTAAATTCTCGATTTCAGTAAGAAAGGATTACTGGAATCAGGGAATAGGAACAGAGATGCTAAAAAGAATATTCGAGCAGGCAAAGAAGATGGATCTTAGGATTATAGAGCTGGAAGTAATCTCTGATAATGAAAGAGCCATTAATCTGTACCATAAAATGGGATTTGCTGATATAGGAATATATAAAGACTATTTCTATGTAAATGAGATGTTTAAAGATGCTTTGGTAATGCAGAAAATATTGTAGGAGATATCTAAAATAAAGTTGACAAGTGACCGATTGGTAACTAGAATAAAGTTACCGTTCGGTCACTTTGCTTTGAGCAGTGATTATGGGAATTATTGTAATGAGGCATTGAGATGAAAGGTAGAGAAAGAAAAAGATTGTTATGACAGTACTGTGTATATTGGGCATTATCGTTTTGGCACTTATGATAGATTTCTTTACAGTCAGGAAAACGGCAATGGACAGATTTTTTGTCTATAAAGCCAAAGCAAATAGCATATATAGTTCTTATGGACAGATCAGCTATATTGATGAGGGAGAAGGAGAGCCTTTTCTCGTATTTCACGGAATTACAGGAGGATATGACCAGGGATTTGATGTGTTGAGCGGACGCACAGCCGATTACAGAGTCATAGCACCGTCGAGATTTGGATATCCGGGAAGTGATATGCCGAAAGATGCTACACTGGATATGCAGGTAGAAGCATTTATTGAATTACTGGATGTGATTGGCATAGAGAAAACCTTTGTGGTTGCCACCAGTGCAGGAGGGGCTGTTGCTCAGAGATTTGCGCTGATGTATCCTGAAAGATGCAAAGGATTGGTGCTATATTGCTCGGGATATCCGGCTGCGGAAAAGCCAGCCAAGCCGGCTGAGGGAATGGCAGGACCTCCAAAAGCTATATGCAATGATTTTGCCATGTGGATGATAAGTCCCTTATTTAAGCCGATAATGGGAATGGATAGAAGCGTAATAAAGCAGATTATGCCCTTGAAAGAGCGCAGGGCAGGGATAGTTTTTGACGGAGATGTGGTAAATAAGGATCATACCGATCATTATGATAATTATGATCTGAAAAAGATTAAAGTACCTGTTCTTATTATTCATTCCGAAGATGATAAGCTGGCGGATTCTAAGAAGGCGAAGTACTGGAGCAAAGAGATCCCTGATTGTACCTCTGTTTTCTTTTTAGGCGGAGGCCATCTTATGACAGGTAACAGCGAAGAGATAAATAATGTACTTGATGGATTTGTGGAGAAGAATAAATGAATACGAAAGAATTGATACTTGAAGAGGCACTTAAACAGTTTTCACAAAAGGGGTTTGACGGAACATCAATGAGTGACATTGCCGGACCGCTAGGAATATCGAAAGCCGCATTATATAAGCATTTTGAAAGTAAACAGCAGATCTTCGATAAGATCATAGAGGAATCGGAAGAAAGATATAAGGATGTCCTAGAAAAACTGTCGGTTCATTATCCGGATAGCAGTAATGAAAAAATGAATAAAAAGGATGTGGATATTTACAGCGGCATCTCGGCAAAAGGATTATGTGAAAATGTTCTGACATTCGTTCGATTTTCCATGAGTGATGAATATTCAAGGCAGGTACGTCATATGCTGACCATATCACAGTTTCAGAGCAGCAAACTGAGTGAGATGTATACAAAACGTTATGTTGATGCCATGCTGGGGTATGATGAAAGGCTGTTTGAGCAGCTGATCAAAGCCGGAGTGATAAAGAATGGAAATCCGAAAGTACTTGCAGCGATGTTTTATGCTCCCGTTATCATGTATATGGGTATGTGGGACAGAGAGCCTAAGAGAGCTGAGGAATGTGAGAAGGCTATTAAGGATCATGTTGAACAATTCTTTTTGATGACGATCAACCGGGAATAATATGGTATATACTGTAATCTTTAACAGATATTTTCATTTTCTCTCCCATTTAAATACATGCAAATAATGGTTATCATGGCTTGTTCTTTTGTGACACGTGTGTCACATGACGTATTGCATATTTTTTCGCTGTTTGTTAGCTATCGGGCAGGCAGTGTCAGTTTGATGAAGAATCAAAAAACAGACCATTTGTCCTATATTCGACCCTTTTGACTGAACTGGTCATTTGAAAATATCACACGGAAATTTGATCAAAGATCAACACTTGTCTTACGTTATCTGCATTTGCTACAGATTAAATAAGTTTGATATGACACGCTCATACAGAGGTTAAACACTGTACAAACTGTTTATTGGAGGATGGATCAGTTATCTCATTTATTGTTTGTGCAATAATTTTATACGGTTTATAATCATAGTAGAAATATAGTTTTTTTCTTTAAGGAGCGTAACATGCCAAAGATTAATTCTGTGCATTACGGTGGCATATGGATTGGATGTGCATTGATCATCGGACTTGTCATTCCCGGTATCATCTGGATGGTAACAGGTATGATCATATGGTGGCTCATTATTCTAGGTACAATAGTGATGTTAGCGTTTATCATATTGTTTATGCTCGAGATGCATCAGGATTCCTCAAAGGTTCCTCATTACGAAAAAGGATTAAAAGACAGGATACCTTATGATCCAGAAACCCAGACAGCCATAATACGCAGTTCTATATGTAATGGTGAAAAGGTTGCTGGTTTTAAGAACAGATCAGACGGTCATTTTACAGAGGTGATGCTAATACGTTCTCCTGAGGAAGAACAGCGTTTCAAAGAAATTTATGGACTTGATGAAGTCAAGGTCGATTATTTTACCTGATATGGTTATATTCATGGCTTTACGGTTCGTTGAAAAAGATATCACATTTGTCAAAAAATGCTTGACACGTAAAAACCTATAGTGTATTATACATTATGTTGCTGACGAAAAAACAGCAAACATGCGCGAGTGGCTCAGTTGGTGGAGCGCGACCTTGCCAAGGTCGAGGCCGCGGGTTCGAGTCCCGTCTCGCGCTCTTATTATTTTAGGGATCTGATTTGTGTCAGATCCCTATTTTACTGCATTTCCAGCACTTTTTATTCATAGGATCCTGAGTTAAAATCTTGGTTACCTTTGGTTACCTTTTTCAAATAGATATTTCTATCCTAGGAAAGGAAAAGTTGTAGTTCTGGACTATATGCTATCGACGTGTTCCCGAAATAATTGATGTTTCGATTTGAATCTAATAAACACGCATAGTTATGATTAACCATAAATTTGTTTCTTCTCAGTTTTGTATCTCTCACATATTTATAGTTTTCTAATCCATGAACCATATATAATTACCCTTAATTCATCATAGCGTTCTTTATTGCCCGATAATCATATTTGGGATTGCCATTACTATCACGAGTGATTCCTGGAATATGAATTCCGATATTTCTAACTGATTCAGGACATTTATCCCTATGTACACTCATATAGTTATAGATAACAACAACCTTCATTTCATTGTTCCTATAATCTCGCGCAGCTTTATCACATTCATATTTAATATAGCTACGATAATCAACTGTTTTTCTACGAGAACAAGTTTTATAGTACGAAGAGTAATCTCCACAATGCTGACAACTTCCGCTTGTCACAGTGTCTGTCTTATCACCCACAACAAGCACGAATGTTTTTGAAGCATTCAATCTTTTCGAAAGTGACTCTTTGATTGTACAGTTTAAACTTCCGTCTCTTGCCTGGGTAAGATCGTGGGCATCAGTAAAATCCAATGATAAATATCCGTTCTTTCTCCAATCATATATCTGTTGGATTAAGCTACTGTCACCATCCCAGTCACCTGCTAAATAAGTTCTTGTTCGATAATACATTTTTAGTTTCCTCCTTCTTCTGTAGTAACATGTTTTTCAAAATCCTTTTTTATAACTATATATATATTTCCTTGTATTCTAGCCTTATTCTTTTTATAACAATCAACCAGAATATCATAAGATTCCTGTAAAGAAACAGCTGCTCGAGACTTTCCTGTGCCCATAAGCGGGATATACAGATCATAACCATCTCCATATTTGTCATAAAAAATCGATAATTCATCCACGCAATGAATAATATCCTCTTTTGAACTGTGTGCATTGTTATTTTCATCAAAATCAGAAATAGCCATCAGGTAAAAGATAGTTGAGTCATTCTCAATGGTAGCTATAGTACCTAACGGATATTTACCATCAAAATCGGCAGTCGCTTTTATGCTCTTTGCTATCCTTGACGGCAGTAGATTTACATTTTCTCCACTCTTTTCCCATCTTGTCAAAAACTGTCCATGAATAGACGTAGCCGATACTTCATTCAACTCCTTTTTTTCATATTTTCTCGTAACATGAGTATGAAACTCTGTATCTACGGGTATTACAACTATGTTTTTCATCTTAGAACGTTTTCTGAACGCATACTGAAGGATGTCATTATATACAACCTTTACGCAATATGATCCGTTCCTCAATATCTCACCCTCAGGATCAAATCCATCATTTTTCAGTTTAATACATTCTATTAACGTATCTGCTAAAAATACATTCGGTATAGAATTTTTACCTATCAAAAACTCTTTGTCTATGATTACATTATCCGCCTCAATCATTTCAGTTATTTCATTAACAACCATTGGTATTTCTTTTGGGGCCATGTAATCATTTATAAATTCCGTAAAATTATCTTCAGTCCATGGATATATTTTAATTGCATTAAGGGCCTTTCTTAAAGCTCTTGGCACATCTTCATGCCGATTTAAGATAAGGCTGGTTCTTGACTTATCAAAATGTAACTCCTCATTTTTCTTATTATCTATCTCACCCGCTACAATGTATGGTTTCAGTACAGCATTAAGAAACTCCTCATCCGATATTCTTTTATTTAAGGCATGCTGCTGCAAGCATTTAACATATCCTGCCAGATTCATGGTTTTCTCCTTTCAAAACCCATCAAAACTTTTTCAAAACCGTGCAATAACTACTATTCTTCCGAATTTTTTTATTCTCATCTTGTAAAAAAATTCTATTTCTTCACAAGGAGGTAAAACAATGAAGAAAAATACTGTGCACAAAACTGCACCAATTAACAGAGCCGGCTTAACCGACATTTGGAATGCTTTCATGGTTGTAAACGCCACATTCTCACCCCATGACATTCCTCTTTGTCCAACTACTGCCAAAAAGATTCCCAGTAAACTCATTGGATACGATGAAGCCAAAACAATCCACAAAAAGAATCTGCGTGGCAAATCAGACGATTATCACGTGAATGCCTTTATTCATTTTTACATCGATGATTCCAAATTTGATGGGAAACAAAGCAGCTTCTGGATCTATCCCGAAAAAGTACTCGAAATCATTTCGCATTTTGATGGCATCATCTTACCCGACCCATCAACCTACGCAGATTTTCCCGATCCACTAAAACGATGGAATTACTACAGGATGAACGCGTTTGGCTTTTGGGTTGCATCCCATGGTTTCGAAGTAATCAGCAATGTCAGATGGAACACGCCTGACACATGGGAGTACTGCTTTGATGGCAATCCACATAACAGCATGCTCGCATTAGGAACCGTAGCAAGTAGTCTTAAGTACAAACTTAATTACGCGCTTTTTGCCGATGGACTCCGAAAAATGTACGAATTACTAACACCACATACACTTATCGTATACGGCTCCGCCAATTATCCATGTTTCGATGAACTTCGAAACAAGGGCGTGGCCATCATAGTATTTCCTAGTAAAACCAGTGAATACTACGAAAGGAGGAAGTCGTATGAGTAAAGCCAGAAGTGGCCTCTTCCCTACTAGCACAGCAAATGCTAAAATGTTAAGAGCAACAGCTTATAAAGCTGTGCACACAATGATTGCCAACTATAAAGGAAGTAAAAAACCATCTATGGCCATAGGTGCCTACGATGTTAAAACAGGCAAAATAGCCACCGCATTCGCCGGCGAAATTCCCGAAAAAATCCATCCGGAATTACTTAAGCGTGCCGAAATGATTGGCGGTGTCGGTACCAAAGGGTTGTCTACTAAGAACAAAATTGGTGTTTGTGCCGAATTTCACGTTGTCAATGATCTTTTATTAAGTGGTAGCAAAATTTCAGATATCAAGCTAACACATGCAATACGTCCACGTACCAAAGAAGGACGACCTTATTGCATCAACTGCAAAAAAATGTTTTCAGATCTCATAAAATAGGAGGTACTACTCATGAGAATTAGTGATATTGATCTTCAATGCGAAGATATAATGTGGTTCGCCGTTGATACAAATGGCAATATTTTCGAATGTACATCAGCCGGATGCGGTAATGTTCCTGAATACGTATGCAAAAGCCGCGAAGAAACCGATATGCTTTTAGAATACTTTACTAACACAGCACCCAAGATTACCGAGGCTAAGTTATTGATTCCTACTTCAGAGAATGATCTTACTAAAGATGCAATCGATCTAGCATCTAAAGGAATCTATTGTTATGACATAACCGACTACGACAATGATGAAATATACAATTGCATTGCGATTCCCGTAGAACCGATAAATGTATCTGTCCTTCCAGATGAAATCAAGCAGCTTCTTTCAGATCATGTCTACAACGGTGATGTATCTACCGAAGCATCCATCTCAGTTGAACATGCTTACTAATATCTAAGCTACAAACACAAAGTCATCCAAATATAAGTATGCATCAATACCTGTCCAATAAAAAGGACTTTAAAGGAACTTTTAATTTCTTTCAAATATGACCGTTTAAATTCAGGGGATGGCAAGATTATCGATACGAAATAAAAAAGCCGTAACGAACGATTCGAAACGACTTAACTCGCGAGAATACACTGACACCTGCGTCACATGCACTTCTCTCCGAAAATATGTCATTTATTCTTTCCTTATTCTTCGACTGTCCTATGATGATTTCTTTCAAAGTATGGTAAAACGCCGCATTGACTTATCAAGTCATTCGTCTGATTGACGGTAAAGTAATCATCTAAATGGTGGACGATTAAGGTATATCATGAAGATAATCCTAAGAACAGTCTACCTGGCATGCAAACCATGTACATAAAAGAATTCTAGGAGTTAATATAATGAGCTATACAACAGATGATAAGATCGGTCTGGTCATAAAATCCGCTGGTTCAATGGCCAAATGTATACAAATAATCCGTAAATATAATCCTATTTCTATGGCTGAGATTAAAAATGCCATAGATGCCAATCATTTTGTATTTGACTGTGATTATATCGATGATTCAGGTATTCGCAGAGTAAGACGCTGTTATGATGAACTGGTAAAAGCAGGTGCAATAGTAGAGATATATGAAGATGGCGACCTTACCACACGTGAATTTATCTCTAATCTTATCGGAACATATAAAGAAATTGCAGCTGACACCGAGGCGATGATCGATGCCGAAGTTGCCGCTGAAGGCGGTGAGGAAGACTGATTCGCTGTCATTTTGGTTACTGATCAATATTCTCTCCGTACATTATGTGCGGAGAGTATTTATTTGCATGGGATTGTGACTTCGCATGCATAATCTGAATCGTATGCATCTTTTGTTCCACGTTTATTCCAGTAGTCTTTCCAGTATTCCCACCATTTTTTTGATAATCTCTTTATATCAGTATCTGAGTATTCACCGTTTCTGTTATATACAGTGGTGATATCTCCACCGATGATAAAACCGTAATCGCCACATGTCGCAGCAAGGATATTCTTGGCATTTTCGATGGTTTCCCTGGCTTCGGCTTCACTTGAGAACGGGCCATGTCTTTTCTTGAATCTGCCAAGCAGTTCTATGGCATATGCCTTATCATCAAAGATAAAACCATCCGGATCAAGAGTAGGCGGATCGATTGCATCCTCATGGAGAAGATCATACCATTTAGGGATAGTATCATTATCAAGATATATAAGAAAAGCATTATTATAGTAGCAGAGTGCGAGTGTACTCGATCTTGGCTTTTTTCCTTTCTTTGATTCGTCATACAGAAGAACTCCGCCGAATTCTACCATGACATCACCTTCGACCTCATCCCACCACTGCCAGTATCCGACATCTGATATTGCTTTGGATAATATTTCTTTCGATTCATCATTCATAATGATTTATTCCTTGTTCAAGTATTTTTCCAACCATTCATATTTAAAAAAATCATCTCCGTCAACTTCGGGCAAAAAAACTGTGATCGAGCATATTAGGCCTGTCTCAATCTCATCACCTATCCAATATCCATTCTCAGAAATAAAATCTTCATCTGCATCATTATATTGTAGAGTCGGATCCTTTTTTTCTAACTCAGACATTTTTGTGCCGATTGAACATCCGTTGGGAAGCATACCTTTATACTCATTCTCAAAAAGAATCTCAAATAAAATATCTTTAACAAAACAAAGCGTTATGCTCTTCTCGATCTCAATAAATGTCCATGGTACTTCAGGTGTACACCCTTTATTAGGATTAACACTCTGATTAAATCTAATATTATTGCTCTTTAGATATGTTCTTACATTTTGCAGAGTAGCTCCCAATTTGAATGTTTCTGTGCCTACAAATGGAATAATACTATCATTCAAAAATTTCATTTCTTTCCTAATATTAGAAGTTTCATTTTTCTCAAGTCTTGTCATAGAAACCTCCGTTTTCTATCTCAGAACGAACTTCTGTTGAACATCTTTTTCGTCAAAATCATCCATTTTTCTTCCTTCAAGGACATGATCTTCAATAAAAAGACATGTATTACATTTAGGGCAATAATCTGACCACCCATGCAAAGTTTTATCTACCTGCCGAATGGTAACATCATAACCTTCGTCATCATGAACATATGTCATGTACTTTTTTTCACAAACCGGGCAAAAAACTTCCCTGTATTTTCTCATGATATAAACCTTTATCCTTTTCTTCCTTTTGATACACTATAAACTAGTTAAATTACCCTTTATCAATTAAAAGTAAACAATAGTGTGTTTTATTGTGTATTTATCCCATAATACTCGAGTTTGGATATGATTTTTTCATCCTTCAAAGGATCATATTCGGAATTACAATAATCCAAATGATACAGTTCACATGTGATACTCCAGATCAGATTCTCTGCGATATCCGTATGCCTCAATCTATAATACAATAATCCGATTATGGTTTTTTTCTTGAATTTCAAGAGTACTTGATCATTCGTTATTCTTTTTTTGTTTTCAAGAATTGCATACCATATCACAACGGCCATCTGATAGTAGTCATCTTCCGATCTGTTATCATCTAATAATATTTTGAACATTGCCTGCTGTAATACTTCCCAGGAATATACATTATCAAGTTCTAATATTGCATCTGCTCTTGATGTATCATCTTCGTTTTCATCATCCAATTCTGTCTTCAGAAGAATAGAATTAATATCTTGAATTACGTTTTCTATTTCCTTATCATCAAACGTTTCTCTCTTGATGTACTCCGTAGGAACTTCTTTAGTAAGCCATACACCATTCACGGATTTATAAAATTCATACCCTTTTTCATTCATCAAACCCGACCATACTCTGTATACTATTGGCTTACCATGTCTGCTTCCGACATTTATAGCTGTATCAATATCTGAAGATAAATGTACATATAATCTGCCCTTGGGAATGAGGCCCTGTTCATCAATAGATGCTCTAAACTTTTCACCGGTACCATGATATAAATACTTTGGTGGTTTCTGTTTCTCCAACTCAACATCAACAGGAATTGAGTGTCCCTGATTAGCTCTTATCAAAGTTTTATCTTCATTAAATGAATATCTTTGCTTATTATCTGTCTGAACTATTTCTTCAAGAATATCCATATCAAGCTTATGTGTTTTGGATATGCCTTTGATCAATTCATCCACATTAGCCCAGCCATGTTCATCAAGATCAATACCTATCACTTCCGGTTTATGACGCAATATTAAACTAAGATATTTACTCGTGTCTTTTAAATCCATAACATATCCAGTCCTTTTATATCTTTAATCAGGTATGATGTGATATCTGATCCTTTATGCCTTGAACCAGCAATATCATTCCTTGATGTCCATATCATTCTTGTCCTCTATCAATACTTAAATAAGTCCGCATCTGAGAATATGGATATCCACATTCCGTATAAAACGTATACTTTTCTCTCAAATCCACATAACCTTCAACCTTATAAGCAATCTTATTACCCTGCAAAAAACTTATGAGTTTCTCAGCTTTTTCACGACTCACTTCAGTGGAAAACCCATCAATCAACTTATTACGCATCTGAAGAGAATTCATTTCAAATTACTTAGCCATAATAACTATGATATCTTTTGATGGCAATTCAGCTTGTGGTTCAATTACTATTAAAAGCTTTTTGTTGAATACCGGATCAAGCTCACATGGCGTATTCAGGTCTACTCCGATTGTATAAGCACACTCTGTACATTCCATATGTAGCGTGCCAATTTCACTCTGCTTCCAAACTAGAGTATTCTTTCCACACCCCGGACATTCTTCGCATTCACACATATTGTGTCGTATTTGATATATGCTGCATTCTTTGCAACCATTCATAATTCCAATTCCTTTTATAACAGAGTTTCTCTTATTTATTAGTATTAATCTCTCCATCCCTTGTAGATATCAAAAGATAGGCATTATCCAAATATTGTGATGCTTCTTTGTTAAATTCTTCTATCGCATCCTCGGTGTCACCGGATATATCAGCATAGATGACTTCATTTCCCGTACTATCAATATTGAATACCTTACATGAATAGTAATACAGTCCCTGTGATTCTTCAGGTGGGTAGTATTCTATTAGATACACATCGTCGTCTATAACTGTCACATAGTAAGTTTTCCATGCACAGCTAGGAAGACCTATATAATCATCATTCCATAATTCTGTTCCATCATCTTTAGTTGTTATTGTCATATTGATCGGTATCTGGTCATCTTTGAGTGTTTCTAAATAGTCTACAGATATAATTTCTGTTTTACCATCATGATCAATATCACATTCACATGTGACTTTACCTTTATATTCTGTCAATATAATACGGCCTTCAGGTGATGTTTGAGTTTTTATGACCTCACAATCCTCTATTTCATCCTGGTTGTCCGGAATGATGTTCCCATTATCATCTATAACATGCATTCCAATGATGACAGTATCTGTGAGCCAGTCATTGGAATTGCTGCTAAACAGGCTGCGACTTACAATTTCAAATGTAATATCAGGATTGTTTGTTAGAACAATGTACTTTGATCCATATCTGGCATTTGGATCTTTTCCTGTCAGTACAATTCTGTGCATGAATGCCATATCTCCATCTACGATATACAGACCATCCTGATACTCATAGTTCACACCCATGTTTTCTTCAGACAAATCACTTATATCACTACTCTTGACTCTTTCTGTATCGACAGGAAAAATAGATATTACGATAAGTCTGCTTTTTTCTAAATAAGACTCAATATATGAATCTGAATTAATAACTTTGAAATGAGTTTTTATATCTAATTCTTTATCTGTTATATTCAGTTTATCATATATAAGTTTTATTTTTTTTCCTTGATAATCATCTATACATGAAGCATAAACCCATATCATATCCGAATCATCAAGTTTGATTCCTCGCCTTATTGTTGCTCTTTCTTTTGCTGCTTCAGAAAAGGGGAATTCTTTTTTCAGTGCAGCAACAGTTGTTAACTTAGGGGTAAGGTATTTCTTCACAACAGAATCATAATGACAGTTGTCACTAGCTCCTACAGTGTATGGATAAGAATAATACTCCAATTCATAATGCTTGATACCTCTAAGCAAACTCGCATCCTCACTCTCATGTGCATAGATACTCATTGATTTATTATTTATGTCATACGAAATCTCTATAATGTTTTCATTCAAATCATATCCAGAATACGTGTACTTGTTTTCGTTAGTACAATAAGAAAAACTATGTGCGAAACAATTTCTTTTGTATTCTAAGAAATCATCCTCAGATGTTTTATAAATGTCAACTGCTAGTGTATTCTCATTGCTAAAACCTATATGCCCATTATTACTCTGTGGTATAGGAATTAAAGAAGCAATATATGTATCAGGCCATATAAAAGTCTCTTTCTCCAGTTTCTTTTGAGCGATACGCTCTTGAACAGCAGTGCTCTGCGTAATGAAGAGTACTGTCGCTCCTAAAGCAAGGATGATTGCAAATACTATGAAGACAACTAGTCCTTTACTTATTCTTTTATTATCCGTGCAATTTTCAGCTGATTTGATCATCTTGTTTTTTCTATGTAACATAATCAGAATAACCAGTATCTATATTTATCGTAGTGGTGGCGTTATCAAGCAGGGCCTATTTTAACTGATATGATTTGCATTCAATAGTTCAATCAATTAGTATGCTTACATTAATCCTCATTTTCATATTATGGCTCCGTCTATTCGCCTGTCAAGGTGGATCACTTATCAGTTCATGTTGCCTTGACAGACTCATATTCAGAGCAGATGATAGCCAAGAGGATTAAGGATATAAATGATCATATTCATTCAATACTATTAATAGTGGCGCATCCCAAAAGCATGGTAATCAAATAGGTATGCCATGTTTTTAGAACACAAGAATCTTTTTCGTCATTTTATAAAACAGACAATTTATATATGTTTGATATATATACAATCTACCATAATGCCTTGATTGAAAAATCTAGACGTGTGATAATCGTATCATGAAGAATAAAAACAAAAGATACATATAACCTTTTTGATGTTGCTAAAACACAATACCTGAATCTAAGAACAGATGTGGAATAAGTCGAGAACTATATGTTATTTTTTTCGGGGATTGCTTTGTTATAGTATAAATATCAAAAGCCATGACTGACTTTAATGTTTTATCAATGATTTGTAAGCCAAACTGTCTTGATTGTCAGTTTTTAATATGTGATAATAGTATTATGAAAGATTGAGATAACAGATCCACTGACTATTCTACCTATAGGAGTATTATTATTTCTTTTAAGTGCGATACCATTATATCATCAACAAAAAACATTTAAGACTGCATGACATTCGAGAAGAATGTCATTTCAATTCCACAGTAAATGTACAGATCTGACACAGATCGCTACCTTTTATTTGGAACATCATCATGTTAATATGTTATTGTAAACGATCAGGACATTTAGTGACTGATCTTTTTTATTCAAGACTATTGTATCGATATTTTGTTAATAACGTGTTAATTTGAATGCCTTTTTTTGAATGATCCAGTGTGATATTATGTTATTGTAAAAGATCCGACATCATTGCTCGATGATATCTTCAGGAATGATGTAGTCGACAACCAAATGGAATACACGTGGAATAAGATGGGAATAAGACGGTCACTTTTTTCCAAACATACATGTTACAATGATATCATAAGAATCTTTTAAAGACTCCGGCAACGAAGGACCGGTAAACCTAATTGGTACCAAACCGATACCCTGATGAGTATTGCTTTTAGTTACATCCGTGTTAACATGTTAATATAAACAACGTGCAGATCATCCATGATACTTTATATGATTTTAGAATCACTCGGCTATATTTATAGAATAACACGGTTATATTTATACCTTTTACAGGGAGGCACATCGTGCTAAGATGGTATCATAAACAAGCATAAAGATCTCCTTACGGCATCTTTACAGATGTCTTTTTTAATGTTCTTATTGACGACATCAGTCAGGTAATTCCACAGTAAGAACATTTTTTAATGTATATGATGAGTGAACCAAACATGCTATTCTGGTATTGCAGAAAGAATATAAAACAGATGATGAAGCGATCATACCATATGCCGTATCTATCATCCGCCCTGCTATTACAGGGATCATTATAACGTTAGTCAACACGCCGGTTTTCTTAAGACATCTACTGCGGATGTCTTTTTTTGTTGTCATTTTTTCGCGTGTTTATGAGTCTGTTTTTTGAGCCTGTAAATCAGAGTAAATTTCATTTTTCAGTAATCGCAAGCATAGCAACTGTATATACACAGTTGCAAGATGTCAGCTAAAAAGCTGCCATGATTTTTGGAGTAACCCCAAACCCTTAACACTTTTATTTATGAACATGAAGAAAGGAGGAAGTAAAAAATGAACAGAGAAAAGCCAAACAGAAAAAGAAAAAACGCACATCTTATTTATCTGTCGGATGCTGAAGAAAAAGCTATTAAAGAGAGAATGGAGCTTGCACATGTAACTTCTTTTTCACAGTATGCACGCCGCAGTATGATCGATGCATACTTTTTTGTGATCGATGATTCTGAGCAGATAAAGAAATTTACCTATGAGCTAAACAAGATCGGTAACAACATAAATCAGATAGCTCATGCATTGAATTCAGGTGACAGCGTGACCAAGGAAACTATTGATGAGATAAAAGGAATGATGGTGAGCATATGGCAATATCAAAGATACATCCTATCAGGTACTCAGTATTAGATGCGATCAATTACATAACCAATCCGGATAAGACCGATGATGAGATACTCGTTTCATCTTATGGATGCGCTTCCCATACAGCAGACATAGAGTTCGAACAGACAGCTTCTTATGGTACAAAGATCGGAAATGTGAAAGCACAACACATCATCCAGTCATTTGCACCGGGTGAGATTTCTCCTGAACTAGCACATGAGATAGGTAAAAAACTTGCCATGCAATACACTAACGGTGAGCACGAATTTGTCTTGGCGACACATGTTGATAAGAATCATATTCATAACCACATCATATTTAACAATGTGTCATTTACCGATCATAAGAAGTTCAGACAGAATTATACTTCGTTCAATAAGATGAGAGACATCAATGATGAATTATGTGCATCATATGGTCTGTCCGTTATAAAGAGTAACGTAAAAAGTGCTGAGCCTTACTACAAATATAAAGATGTAAGGGCAAACAACTCAAACAGACAGGTGTTAAAAAACACGATCGACTCATACATACCTCTTGTGAATTCTTTTGATGAACTGATCGAGATGTTAAAGAAATCAGGTTATGAGATCAAGATTACCAATGATAATTATTCGATCAAAAAAGAAGGCAGCCAGCGTTATATGCGACTTAAAAATCTTGGGGACAGATATACTAAGGACACGATCATAACACGGATAAGATATAAAGATGTTGATGCTACTCCATACATTGCACCACCTAAACAGCAGATCGGTCTTTTAAAAGATCTGTCCGACAGACTGGATATGATAAAGAGTCCTGCATATCAAAACAAGGTCGCTTTATCGGAAGTAAAAAACATAGCAGCCACATATGCATTTTTAAATACACATGGCATCTCTTCTCTTTCTGCGATCGAAGAAAAACAGAAAGAATGGGCTCATGCTATCAAGGATAAGCGTTCAGCTATTAAAGAGTATGAAGAACAGATCTCCGAACTAAAAGAGGTATATGAAGCACTTGAGCGCAGAGACAAATACAATAATGTTTATGCAGGGTACTTAAGATCAGGTAAAAGTAAACAATATGAAGAAGAACACTCGGCCGGTATGATGTTATTCAGATCAGCATGTAAGTTTCTTTCATCTAAAGATATAGACCCTGCTGCCAAGACAGCAGATATCAAAGCTCAGCTTGATGATCTCATACAGAAGAAGGATGCTCTTTATGATGAATATCACAAATTGAACTCTGACCATAAACAGCTGATGACTGCATCAAAAAATATTGATGTACTCATGTCAAAAGAAGCAGTTACTAAACATAAAGATCATTCATTAACGAGATGATCAAAACAAATATAAGAATATAACAAAGTTACCATTACGGACGCACAAATATGTGGGTCTATTTTTTTTGAAAGGAGGTGAAGCCTCGTGTCTACAAAGCTAAGTGATTCCGACTTTGACAATTTGAAGTACGCCATCGAACATGATATACTTGATATGTCCAGAATTACAACAGATGTTGAAGAATTGAAAAAAGCTGAAATATTAGAAAAACATCCTTTTGCGATCTGGCAAGGTAAGAACGGCTCATGGTACACTAATGTTCCGTGCGAGACTTCACCTGATGGTAGGAAGAAGATCAAGCGTAGTACAAAAGAAAAACTTGAGGCTGCTTTAGTAAAAGAATATGAGGAACACATAGATATTCCAACCTTTGGTGAGTGTTTTAAAATGTATCAGGATTACACTCTGGAATGTGGAAAGGTATCTAAGAATACATATGACCGGAAAGATAATGATTATCACCGTTTCATAGAAGGTACCGGTTTAGATACTTCCAGAATCGACAGGATCCGTGAAGAAGACATCATGATGTTTTTAGATGATGTACTCAACAGATTCAGAGGTACTATTGCAAGAAAAGCATTCAATAACTTAAAGGGGATAATCACAGGCGTATTTTCATATGCAAAAGTATATAAGAGATATACCTGTATATATGTAAAGGAATTAGTATCTATGTACAGTCCATCATCAAGGCAGTTCAAACCCAAAGAATTTAAAGAGCAAGTCTTTAATGATGATGAAGTTGATATGATCATCTCTCATATCATTCAACACTACTGGGATAGCATGAGACATGTGGGATTGCTGTTTATACTTTTTACCGGGTTAAGAGTTGGCGAAGCGTGTACCTTGAAACTCAGTGATTTTGTCGGGGACGATAAACTTCACGTTCAAAGAACCTTATCTAAAGCAAAAGGCGACGACGGAAAATCTCATAGGATCGTATCCGATTTTCCAAAGACCGAATCCAGCAATGGGATCATTTTATTATCAAATGATGCCATAACGGTTTACAAACATATGTTGGAATTAAGAAAACTGAATAATGAATCTTCTGATTGGTTTATGGCAGAAAACGGTGATTATATAACCGACAATAAACTTGATAAAGCTTTGAGAGCATTGTGTGTAGAGTTAAATATCACGGTAAGGAGTTGCCATAAATTAAGAAAAACGTATTGTAGTGAGATGTTGGAAATGGGCGTAAGCGAAAAACTCGTTCAGGAACAGATGAGACATGCTGATATTTCCACAACAAGAAATCATTACTACTTTGGTACAAAGGTCGAATCAGAAAAACGTGAACAGATAAATATGATTTCACGTTTACCTATGGCTAATTAGATCTGTATTATAGGCGTTGACAGTTATGTGTTATCTTGGTTACTTTTTTGGTTACCGTCCAAAAGTAACCACCCAGAAACCGCATAAAATGGGACTTTTTCAAAAACTTTTAACTTCGAGTCCCGTCTCGCGCTCTATAAAACCCCGTAAACTAAATGTTTACGGGGTTTTTTTGTCAGTTTCTTTTAAGTCAATATAGAACATTATATCTTCTATATATCGCCGAACCAGTTCTCTTAAATGGATTCAATATAAGCCTTTTTGTCAGCGGAGATATAGTCTTAAGCTTATAAAGATTCTCGCATTCATCTATCAGAGCCGGATTTTGTGACATTATTGAGCAATACAACAAAACCTTTGTTTCATCGGTCATTTCTTCAATATCTAAATCTTTGATTTCATAAAGCCTGATTCTTCCATCATAAGAACCGACACTATCTTTAGAGTGTTCGATCATCTTTGAGATGTATCTATGAAGAGCATTGTAATCAGCTTCTGTCCATCCATCCTGATTTTCATAGTATATTCTTGTCTTGTTTTCGATCATATGCCGTTACCTCTATGGCTTATTCAGAAAATGCTTCTTATTTACACAATAATCATACTATATTTTTGTAGGAAAGGGTAAAATCAAATAACATAAGCATTTTTACTCAACAACAATCAGCTCGTCATACAGAGCGTAGAATATATCCTCTATTACTTCATCCTCATGAAAATGCCCGAAGAACCATTTTTCATAGTCGGCCTCATCAGCTATCTGTTGCAGATATCTTCTAAGTGCTATCTCATCAGTTGAATCTTCTCCATAACCAAGTGCTGCTGCTACCTCTCTAGGAGCCGTATGGGATATTATATAATCGACTTTATAATCACATTTTTCGAGATTATCCAATCCTTCTTCATATTCTTCATGAGTCGGGATTTCCTCTGGGAACCAGTCAAATCCTTCTATACGTACATTCCTGTCAATGCTGGCTGCTCCGCCGAATGTAAAGAATGTCATCCCTTTTATGTCATACACCTGGCCACGCATAAGGTGAATGATTCCAGATTCGATAACATGAACTTTGCCTCCCATCCATTCATCCACAGGATAATCATTAAGCCTCTGATGATGCTCATGATTGCCATCGACAAATAAAACAGTGACCGGCAGGTCTCTTAGTATGCGTCTTGTTTCCTTCTCGTCATCAGGATTAAATCCGCATACTCCAACATCACCGCATATGATCAGGTAATCATCAGCGGTATACTCATTTTCATGTTCATCGAAAAACACTATCAGTTTCTGAATATCAAGTGTCCCGTGTGTGTCGCCAGTAATGATAAATGCCATTGTTCTCCTCCTTTACTATTCGTTGATGTTTTTTACTGATTGCCAGGTACATAGAATTCCTCACCTGTCTCAAGACAGATTACAGCCAGATTTCCGCCCATAGAACATCCACAGTCTATGTTAATGAGGTTTCCATTTCTATATATCGTGCAATCCTTCTTCCCAAGGAACCACGTTGGTGTATGACCGATCACAAAAAGATCATCCTGATCCCAGTTACCTTCAAAGGTAGGTCTTGAATTTAAAAAAGCCTCTAAATCGGTGATCTCTTTTTCCTTTAGATCTTTAAGGCTTTTTATACTGTCATCTATCGTATGGACTATCACATACGTCTTGTCGTTTACCACAACGGATTCATATAAGGAAAAATCCTTTACGTAATCAAGAAGGTCGTCTCTCTCATATTTTGACAGCTGCTTAAACGCATCGGCTGTCACTTTTCCTCCGTTATCACTGCAAAGCCAGATATTGGTGTCTACAATATAATCTAGTGTTAAGGTCTTTTCTATCTCTTCTTCAGTACTAGCTTCTTTTAATCCCGGCAGCAATACCTTCATCATCATATATTCGTGGTTTCCAACGATCGGTATCACGTTATTCCTTTTCATCATCCATTCCAGGATCTTTACCGGCCTCGGCCCTCTGTCAACAATGTCGCCTATAACATATAAAGTATCATCTTCTCCAAAACCTATCATATCCATAAGCTTTATGAATTCTTTATAACAGCCATGGATATCCGATACACAGTAATGCATGTTTTCCTCCTTCATATGTGCAATTATATTATTCTACATATGCTTTCTATTTCCTTTTTATTTTGCCAGTATTAAATCTTTCTTTGCTGGTATGATATCTAAACTATCCAATAGTAATTACAATTCATATTACACCTTATGAAGAAATCGCTTTTATTCGTAGACATTTTATGATATAATATGTCTATCTAGGGAGGACTATACATGTTTGCAATTCATGAAGATATTAGGCCATCCGCCGATCTTAGAAACCATTATAATGAGATATCAAAGCAGTGCAGAGATTCAAATACCGCAGTCATCATAACAGTAAACGGGAAAGGAGACACTGTTTCTCTCTCCTATGAAGAATACAACCGCATGAAGTCTCGTCTAGAACTTCTTGAGATTCTCTCTGAAGCCGAAGAGGATGTAAGATACGATCGTATTGCTCCTATAAAAGATACTTTTGATGATATAAGGAAAATGCTTAAGGAGGGCAGATTTTGAAATACGATGTTGTTCGGACAGACACCGCTGATGTCTTAATCCGCAAGATCGTCTTTTATGTGGCGGAAAAATTCGATTGTGAAACTGCCACCAAAAAGCTGAACGAATTAGAAAAAGCCATTATGCTACTTGCTGATGATCCTTATATAGGAGAAAGGCCAAGATATCAAATCCTGCGGAAACAAGGATATCGTGTTCTAATAACGCAAAAGGATCTGGTCTTTTACAAGGTAGATGATGCGAAAAAGCTTGTCACAATATATGCGGTAGTGGATCAACGCCAGGATTATTTAAGTATTATTAGAGGACTTTAAAATAAAACAAGAGTCTGACGGACTATATTCTGAAGACTCTTGTTTATTTGAATGATGTACCACACTCTAACTGTATTCTTACCCTTTTTTAGAATCTAAATATTTTAATATAGAAGAACTCAATATTTTTGAATAATATTCACAATCAGAGCCCTCACGTTGTTTTTCTACTTTTTCAAAGTCTTCTTTTATTCTATAAATATCTCCCTTTTTACAAAAGTGTTTTTGAACGTATATTTGAATTAAGTTGAACAAAACTCTTTTTCAAAGCAGCTGACTGTCTCGACTATATTATCCGCCCTGGATATCTCTATACTTATCCATGTTTTTGCAAATAGGATATACCATAGTATCAAACCTGTTAAAACTACTGCCAAGACTAACAGAACAATGAATAATATGACTGTTTTATCCTTCTTTTTTTCAGGTTGTTTTTCAATTGTGAAACCACAGTACGGACATGAATTAACAGTATCAGATATTTCTTTGCCGCACTTTAGACATGTTATTGATGACATATATTTTCTCCTTAGCTAAAATCTCCCACCTTATAATAATCATTATCTAATAATATAGATGATAATGGAAGCACTATTCAATTAAGCAGCATGAATCTTCTTTCGCTGATTGTCATACATCTTATATATAGTGATTTTTTTCCTTTCATTTGTTATACTGATTTTGAGGATCATGGCTATGAATAACCAGATCTGTTCTATCAACTAAATAAAGGATATTATCCCCCATCAAAGGAGGAATACAAATGAAAAAACTATTCACATCTATCCTGGTATTGTCGCTCGCATTTTCATTATGCGCATGCGGAGAAAGAGAAACCCCTCCACAGCTTGATACGAGTGCTGATGATATGACCGAAGCAATAACTGAAATATCTGCCGACGAAGCCAGCGAAAAATCAGAATCTGCAGAATCAGCCACAGAGACAGATACTACTGAATCAGCTGCTGAAACAGATACAGCAGAATCAGCCACAGAACGCGTCGTACTGGACCTCGAGGACCTCTCTGAAACAGATGAAAACGTCTTCACCTGCACCTATGATGGTATAAAGCGTGAGTTTGTCATCAGTCTTCCACCGGAGAGTAATGGCGCGCCTCTCATCGTGATGCTTCACGGAGCTGGTGATTCAGCCGAAAACTTCCGCCGCACCAGCGGTTTTGATAACGATGCGCTTCCGAAGGGCTACGCTGTCTGCTATGTATCCGGAACTTCCAACACGAAGGCCGGAAGAAGTTATAGGTCCTGGAACTACGGAAGGCTCGAGCCTGATTACGACGATGTCGGATTCATTAAAGCTCTCGTAAACTATCTTGTTGATGAGTACTCGCTCGACAAGGATCATGTGTTCTGCGCCGGTTTCTCAAACGGCGGATTCATGAACTTCAGACTCGCGCTTGAAGCTCAGGATACATTCCTTGCCTGCGCAAGTGTCGGCGGTGATCTTTGCAAGACACTCTGGAACAAGCGTCCCGAAAAGAACGACGTTGGAATGCTTGTAGTCTATGGAGAGATAGACGAATCCATTCCGAAGAATTTCGATGATAGCGCAAAGACAGCTCTTGATCCTGCTATTGAGGACGTCATTGATTACATGGCTTCTTCAAACGGACTTAATAAGCAGTCCGAGAGCGAGACAGAAGACGGTATGATCATCAGCAAGTACGGAGCAGACTCGGATAAAGATATTGTGTGGGGCGTCCTTGTGAAAGATGCGAAGCACGCATGGTATACTGAGGAGCTTGACGGCATCAATACGAATAAGCTCGTTTTAGAATTCTTCGAGAACTGGAGATGATCGTTTAATTCGGATATCGGACTGTTATAACTTTCTATAGGCTTATTTGGTTATTGGTGCAAGTCTGGGAACGTTGATATATTTGAAATATAACTGTACACGTGACTCGGCATTTATATCTTTTGATATAATGTCGAGTTTTTTCGTAAAGAATCTGATCGAAAGATTTGATATCAGATTGGAGGCCTATTATGAGAAAAAGATTGTCAGCAGTTCTTATGATTAAAAACTAAAGTCATTAATCCGTACACACCTGACAACCGAAAACACTTATATATTTATACAGCATTTATTCAATCGGCATTGTACTCCATGAATAATGTCTGTCTCTGACTTCACTCCACTTACCGGAATCATCTTTATTCCATATCTGTGTCCAGTCGTTTCCCCACGCGTACTCATACTCAGCATCCGTACCGGCGTTTTGAAAACCACGTGTGGTTATCTCATAGTGATCTACGAATATGGTATCTTTCGGCTGATTTACTGTTATCCATTCGTCATCGGATATATAAAGATAAAATCCGTCAACTTTTTCCATGTTATCATCTTCTGTAAAACAAAAGGTAAGATATACCTCTTTGTTGCTTTCGTTATATACGACCGTTTCAGGATGAACGGATGGAATATTGCGCCTGCAGGCAAATATCTTATCATTCAACAATGCTCTTGTTACATCGTTTCTGTTAAAAAGGCACTTATCCTTTTCAAAGACATAGGTTATGTTCCTTCCGTCTGCGACAGTTGCTTTTATTCCCAGCAGATTATCGGGATCATACTCATATCTTTCGGCTTCACTGGAAAACTGAAGCACTCCTGCCCCCGATATACTCCTGCTCCATACAGGTATCATGAGGATTATCGCCACAGCCGCCACAAGGATCAGCCACTTAAATCTCAGTAGTTTTTTTACGATACCCGACTCGTCTTTTTCGTATACTTCCTTCTCATGAGCAAGATGAATACCTATGTGTCCAATGCCCAGGATGATCACTGCAATCACGAGCAAGATGTTTATCCTGTGGATAGCCAGACAGAAAAATGCGGTCACAGGTAATGAAGCACCTGCAACAGGAAAGCCGCAAAAGCTTCTGTACTGGTCACGCATGGTCTTCTCACTCTTAAAATACTTAAGCCAGTAAAGCTCATAAAGTATCATAAACACAAAGGATGCTACCAGCCATAATTCCCACTTTGTCCATGAGCGCAGATTCAGATCCGCAAATATGAGTACAAGACAGCTTACCAGTACTTCTCCCACTCTTTCAAATATGAGAAGTATCCTGTTCTCATTCTTTACATAGTTATCATAATCAACAGGTTTGTTCTTTGCCCATATGATATTCGGGACTATTAACATTATCAGATAGATGAGTCCCACATAAGAAAAACCAAATCGCATATACTACTCCTTTATTGTATGTTTAATCTTTGCCTCAAAGCATCCGACTCTGCAAAATCAGACTAATCTATAAGTATAATAATCCGTAAATTCTCTAAATGCCTCTCTAAACGACATAAGATTATTCTTTAATTCTATATTCTCCGCCAATTCCAGATTTCCTCCTTTACATCTTCCAGGCACTTATGAATCCTCTCGTCAGTAGTATCCGCAAATGTACACATAAGAGAGACCGGATCGACTTGTCCATTATATGAGAATATAAGCGGATCATATTTCCATTTTTGAATACGAACTATATCACTCTCATAATTCAGATCAGGATCCACTCCGACCAATCCTTTAAAGAATGATAAATCCTTGTATAAAGCATACTCAGCATACTTTGGATAGCCCATGTCAGATCTTCGAGACAGGCTGAATTCCCCTGACGCAGGAGTGCTGATGTCAACTCTTGCGTCAGACAGATAAATAACACTTTGGATAGGATTAATAAAATTTTTTACTGCTTTCTCGTACAGATCTCTTCGATCCTTCACACTGACGTTCATCACAATTTCAGTGCCCTGCTTGTTTTCCTCTATCAGGCCTTTTTCATGCAATTGCTTTGATGCTCTGGATATTGCCATCGGCAAAACATGCAGCCTTTTTGCTGCCTCCAGTTTGGTATAGCTATCATTTTCATATAAGAATAACAGAAAAAGGAGCTGTGAGCACGGTGCAAAACGATCCTTGACAACATCCTCTGCTATGGCGCACTTTTCGAATAACACACCTATGAACGGCAAATACATCTGACCATTACATGATACAAAAGGGACCTCGTTCTCAATCATGCTCCTGCGCTGAAAGGAACTGATCTTATCAAAGCCATAAACGACATCTTCTTTAATGACATTTTGATATGATGCCAACTGCTTTTTTAAGGTTTTTATATTAAATCGCTCCTGAGTTTCAAAGAAGGCAACAACAAACGTCTTGCCTAAAACTGTAACTCTGTAAAACTTCTTGCCATCTTGTAAATATAATGGTAATGAATATTTTGTCTCTTCAAAGGAATTCAGCTTTCTTCCGTATACCTGCTCGAAAAGCTTTTTCACATCAACCACCTTCTAACATTTTTATTTTATATTATCATATATAATGTTAGTTTTCAATATTTATGTTAGTTATGCATAAATAAGCTAAATGATACAGCCCAAAATCATTATGAAAGAATGAATTGACCCCCAAAAGTTAGACCTATAAAATCTAGCTTTTTGAGGGTCAGTTCAGACAAAGCAGCAAAGATGGTACATATCACCTGTCATCTTCTAAGATTTTCATGCTTCATTCCAGCTGTCAAAGAGACGCCCTGTCAGCTTTTTATCCTGCCCTTTGATGTTATATGATCCGCATGCACCGTGTTCTCTGTTAACATTTGGTGATTTATGAGTATAATGAACTAAAGCAAATTGCTCAGAGAAGACGTAAAGCGGTTAAACGAGGAATGGCAGGTTCAGAATGACAAAAGAATATATTGAATACAACACAAATATTGAAGACAGTTTTTTCCGTTACATAGATAAGCCTCAGACATTTGTAACCGAAGAGAAATATATCGGCAGGCTTAACAGGAATAAATTCTGGTTTTACAGAAAACATCCAATGATCAAGAACAGTTTCAGGACGGTACTGTATGCAGAGATCATAGACGATAATCTGATATGCTACCATTACGGAAAGATAAAAGGCGTAAAGCCGTTAGTTATTATTATAGACAGCGTGTTTCTTATAATCTTTGCGGTCACTATGATCACATATCTGTGTTTAGGAGATATGACCCCTCCGTTTCAGATATGGTTCTTCATTATCATTCCGGCTGTCATAACCGTTTTAACATTCATCTGTCCGAAAAAAGAAAAAGATCTTTTATATGCACAGCTATTAAAGATATGCAAAAACAATACCATGTAATATAAAAAGAGGATGCCGGTATGATCCGACATCCTCTTTTAAGTTTACCACGACTTTAATGCTGACTCACTATCACTAAGGCCTTGAATGATCTATGCTTTGATCTCTTCCACGTAGTGAACCGAATCAAGTGTGAAAAGATCGTTTATAAGATTCGTATGTGATTTATGCTTATGTATGTTGCAGTTTACCAATAGTCCTATATCATCCGCATGGATCGATGCATTCTTCTGCTTTTCAAGGACTGAAACATTGTATCCGTGTGAAGTCATATATTCAAGAAATTCCTCAACGCCTGTTTCTTTGTCAAGCTCAAGATACATCGTAAATTTGCTTGCTATCTCCTCCTGGAAAAGAGATGCCTTATTGAGAACTACAACTATGAATATGATGGTCAGGAAGCAGACAAGACTTCCTGCAATGAATCCTGAACCGATAAACAGTCCAAGGACTGCGGTACTCCAGAGCGTTGCCGCCGTTGTAAGTCCCCTTACATAGTTTTTTCCCGTTACGACTATGGTGCCAACACCCAAAAAACCGATACCCGATATTACCGTGGACGGGATACGTGCCGTATCAGCCGAGCCGGTAGTATAGAACAGATACTGGTTTACAATGGCACATCCTGCCGCACCGACACATACAAGTGCGAATGTTCTGATACCTGCAGACTGTCCGCTCGCTCCTCTTTCAAGACCGATGACTCCGCCAAGAAGCGTCGCGATAAGCATTCTTAGTACCAGTGAAACGATATTCAGATCTCCGATAGTACTAGTAATCATACCTTCCCTCTCTTCTCATGAGATTTATAAGATCATTTTATCATTTCAGGCATGTATTTGTCTTGATTTCTTTTATGATTTTGTGTTTTTTCTTTTAGAGATGTAAGTTATGTTATATGCATTACCATCCCATTGACTCAAGCCAGCGGACAACCTTTACTTCTCTGTCCCTGTCATCCATCTCAAGCTTTCCAAGTTCGAGCTCTCCTCTTATCTCGCCGTCTAGGATATAAAGTATCCTTTCACACATGCTGGCTACCTTGCTGTCATGAGTTACCATCATAACAGTCGCACCTTCCCTGTTTATACGAAGGAATGCATCCATTACCTCTTTTGCGGCAGTCCTGTTAAGCGCGCCTGTAGGTTCATCGGCAAATATGATCTTAGGATTCATTATCATGCTTCGGCATATGCATGCTCTCTGAAGCTGGCCTCCGGATACTTCATTTACGCTTCTTTGTGCAAGATCTGAGATATGAAATTCATCCAACAGCTTTTTAGCTCTTTCGTAATGGCTCACACGATTCTTCTTGTCCGCACATACTGCGGGAAAAGCGATGTTATCGATGATATTCAGATTTGACAGCATGTTCATCTGCTGAAATACAAAGCCCATCTGATTTAATCTGATATCTGCCTTTTCATCCTCGCTCAGGTGCACTGTTTCAGTACCGTTTAGCCATACCTCTCCGCCGTCTGCCTGATCCATCCCGGATACATTGTAAAGAAGAGTCGATTTTCCGGATCCCGAAGGTCCCATCACGGCTATCATCTCACCTGACTGTATTTCAAAGCTTATCCCCTTTAGGATACCTTTCTTTTCAATATCTTTAACTTTTAACAATGCGCTCATAACAACCTCCCATAAATCATTCCAGTCCCGAATTTAAGCATTCCGAAGCACTTATTTTCCTTATCTCCAAAAGACTGATAAAGGATGCGATATATGCCGATGCTGCTATCAGCAAGGGAATATATATGAATGTCGATAACGGATCGATAACAAACTTAAATCCCTGCGCCCCCATCATTCCCAGCAGACTGCCTGCCAGTCTCTGTCCTAAAAATACTCCTGAAAGCAATCCGATAAGTATGCCCGATATGACATACAAAGACAGTTTCTTTAAATAATACATGCAGATATCCGCACTCTTTAATCCGAGTGCTTTTTTAAGCGAGCTTTCCTTTCTTTCCTTCCAGATGACAAGACGCATCAGAAGGATTATTACAACCATTATGATCACTCCCCCAAGCGTTATGGTCATTAAGGATGCGTTTGATATATTTCTTATCGTCTGTCCGTACATTCCGTTAAGGTACTCGTTTATCTTTACGATCTTTAACCCGTCATCACCAGATGAATATTCATCAACCCATTCGTTTACGAGGCTTTCATCCTTAAGAGAGATATATATGATGCTCCACATGACAGGTGTCTCATCATTTATCATGCATCCCTTTGCACTCTTTCCTCCGTTTGTGATGTCGGAGTATATCCCGCATACCCTGCAGGGACATTCGATCATCTCCCCGTCTTTTTTCCTGAGTACTGTAAGAGTATCACCCACATTAACTCCAAACTCCTCGGCGTTAAGTATGGAAAGAGCTATCTCGTTTTCATTTTCGGGACGTGTTCCCTCTATATAATTAACGGGAAACATGCCGTGATCTCCGTTTTCGATCGTAATGCTGTAGGTATTTCCGTTACTTAAGCTTACCTTGTAGGATCCGGTCTGCATCAGCGAGTATCGCTCTATCCTGTCATCTCTTCTTATCTTATCCTCAAATATCTTTGTTGCCTGTTTTATATCGTTTTGTCTTACATCCACTCGAATATGGCTGTTTCCAATACCCATATATGTGACAAAGTCATCGGCAGCCATCGTGCTCTTCATTTCCAAAGGCACCAGTATCATGAATACACTGGCCGCAACTATGATGGTCGCACTACGCCACAGATTTTTCTTTCTTGCAAAGTCTCCCTGACCGGACAGTGCAGATACAGCTGACTGATCCTTTGTCCTTGAAAGGCTTCGGCGAACGGATAGCAGGATGATCGCTTCGCTTACAGCCGCTCCCAGTATCATAAGGATATATATCAGGACTGAGTTTGATGCTTCTCCGTACAGATCCCTTATTCCCTCGGAGAGCCTGCCTGCTATGATCAGAGCGCCCGCAATTCCTGCGATACATCCGAAGAATGAAAGGATCAGATATCTGACTATATACAGAAAGCCTATATCCTTTCTTGATATCCCGACTGCTTTCATCATCCCTATCTCGCGCATGTCCTTTTGAAGCTTTGTCAGTATGATGAATCTTATGCACAGTATCGATATGAATAAAACGACTATGCTAACAAGAAGAATGACAAGTATCATTATCCCGTCGGAGAGTGCGTTCATGAGCTTTATAAGAGGATATGTTATGGTAGGTCCGTTATCATAAAGTCCCATATCCTTGTAGGCCGTTGCGAATGCATTTGGATCGCTTCCCTCTTTAAGCCTGAACTCTATAAGGTATTCTTCACTCCCAAGTGATCTTAATCTTTCATAATCGGATTCACTGACCAAAAACCTCTTTGAGGAAGCCATCATGGAATTCATCTGCGAATCACGTAAAAACCCTGCGACCTTAAGTTCATGATCACCTATCCTCATAACATCGCCGGTTTTGATGTCATACTCGTTTTTGTATGCGACAGGGACATATACCTCTCCGTTATTTACAGTGATAATGCTGTTATCAGAATCAAGGAGATAATCAAAGCATCTGCTCTGCATTACCAGTCCGTTATCCTGCATGTTTGTTTCAAATGATCTGTCTCCTACAGATATCTGACTGTTCTGCAGATTTAAAAAAGTGAGGATCTGCATCTTTTCAACATCTGCTCTAGACTGTGCAAACTCATTTATTTTTGCTTCATCGATCTGGCCTGTATGCATCTGAAGAAAATGAGGCGTCTCGGCTTTAGTCATAAGATTATCTATCGATGAATACAGTCTTGCAAATAAAAATATCGCAAGGCCGAGCAGCATGGCTGAAAGAGCCATGAATATAAATGTCGAGATCGTTATCAGTCTGTTTTTATTAAGATCATTTACTATCAGTCTCTTTAACATCCTTATCACCCTTTTCCAGTTCCTTTACGGATTTAAATGTTGAAAGCATAAGTGCTGATAAAGCAAGAAGCACTCCGGATATCATTATCACTATCGCAGCTCCCCTTCCGACTCCTATGTTTCTTGCCTGTGCTATCCTGTCTGCCAGAACACCCGCAAGAGCGTATGCAAAAACATATCCGAGCTGTGAGAGAAAACCTATTAACCCCCAGGCTCTTCCCTGCTTTGAAGGATCTATATTTATCCTTGTAAGATAATCAAGACAGTTGTTTGCAAACGGCAGCATGAAGAAGAATAAGAATCCGAAGATGCATATCACATATATGTCTTCCCTGACACCAAAGCCTATCATCGAAAGGCCGCATAAGGTAAGTGAAAAACTGAGGATCTTAGCAAAATTTCTTTTAAGTCCCACAGCTCCTATGATGATGCTCGATACGAGCATTCCGCTTGCACAGACCGTTTCTGCAATGCCGAGAACCTTGCTGGTCTGAAAATCGAGTATCATGGGTTCGACAAGGATCTGGATAGCACCCATGAAGCATGTCATCAGAGCGGAGACCGCGATCAGGACCGTTATGCCTCTTTTTTCGGTTATGGCTTCCCACCCTTCCTTAAAGCTCTTCATAAAGGGTTCCTTATCCTTCTCGGGTATGGTCATACGGCTGTTTCTTACAGATGCTATGCATATCATGGTAAGAATGAAGGTGCATGCATCGATGATGATCAAAAGCTTTACATCACTTACTGTTAGAAGAAAGCCTGCGATCAGCGGCGAGATCAGATATCTGGCACTTCCCGCGATGCTCATCATTCCGCTTGCCTTGGAATATTCATCCTTTGACAGCATATCCGTTACAAGTGCTCTGTATGTCGGCTCAAGCAGCGATGAAAAAACGGCACTTATCAATACACCTATGCATATATGAATGAGTTCATCGTGACCTGTGAACATGCATGCCAGGATATATACAAGACCGATGGCGCTCATTCCGTCCCCTATCATCATGAGCCTGCATCTGTCATGCCTGTCTGCAAGGACACCCGCCAGAGGTCCCAGAAGCAATGTCGGCAGGAATGCTATAAGTGCGACAAGAGCCATGCTCGCGGCACTGCCTGTCTTTTGAAATACATAGACACTCAGTCCGAAGCTTGTGAGTCCGCTTCCTATAGAAGATACGAACTCACCGCTCCAAAGCAAAAGAAATTTCCTGTAATTTGTTCTGTTTTCCATAAACACCCTCCTTTTACATGCGACCGACAGATTGTCGGTCTGTGGTTATAATATATGGGGTCAGCATATGACCCCTGCTTATAACGCCATCTTATCTGTTCTGATTGATTATCTTCATGATCGCATCCCTAAGGCTGTTTTCCTTTGCTCCAAGCAGCCTTTCCGCATGAAAGGCAAGTGCCATTCCCTTTAACTGAATATCTTCTTCAGTCAGGTTTAAGAGCTCGTCAAATGCCACTGTGGAATATATCATGATCATCTCTGCGGCCTGTGCCGGATATTTCGAATCAAAGATCCCCGTTTTATTTCCTTCCTCTATAAGCCCGGTGATCAGCGGTACTACTCCGCTTAAGAGTCTTTCCTGCATCTTCTGATGAAGAAGTGCATTCTGCGGTCTGTGGATCTGATCAAAGACCTCCGATGCTGCTCCCTGGCTTATATTAAGTGCCATGATGGCTAATGTAAGTCTTTCAAAGATCGGAACTTCTTTTTGAGAAACAATACCGGCTGCTCTTGCGATACCCTGTCTTGTCATCCTCTCGACTATCGCATCAAGTATCTCTTCCTTTGAAGAAAAATGGTGATAGAGTGTTCCTCTTGCGATCCCTATCCTGTTTATGATGTCGTTTGTGCTTGCGTTGTCAAATCCCTTTTCCGCAAACAGCTGCTCGGCTACGTCAAGTATTTCGTTCTTTCTTTCCTGAGCACTCTTAACAACTCTCATTTTTCTACTCTCTTTTTATAAGTTGCCTTTACCGACAGGTTGTCGGTTAAGATATTTATATCATGTTTAGCCTCATGCTGTCAACAGTTTTTGAATGCTTGTTTTGAAATGTCTTTTCGTATCGGAAGATAAAGACGTGTTTTATAAATGACACTTATGTCATCTGTGTGATGCACGTTTTTACGCTGTTTCTTTATAAGATGATATATATCTTAAGATGTGATATCTGATCAGATTTATGCAAAAACCGGTATTATTTCGGCTTTTGACCATTTTGGTCATTTGATTTTTCTTCGACGTTTTTGTTTGTTATGTAAACCATTGGCCATGTATCTTCTTCAATAATCGCTGATAAACAGGACCTCGCCGTTTTCGTCAAAATAGACACTCATTCCATCTTCGTTATAGTATTTCTTTCCGTCAAGGACATCCTGATAGTCGTCTGAATACACACGATGGATGTTAAAGAGACTGCTTCCCTCGTCACTGGTATATATCTTGAAGCGGTTTCCCTTGGAATCAGTTATCACCTGTCTCCACATATAGCCTTTATAATCCGGAAGTCCTGCTCCTCCCGTGCTCTCACCGTATACCTGCCATATCTTTACCGTGAAGGTCTCGTCGGGATAGGTCTCCTCAAGGTATTTTTCAAATTCAGCCTTTTTGGCATTTATCTCTTCCTCGCTTGCCTTTTTATTGCCTGTCATCGTGCAGGCGCATATTGAGAGCATGCATATAAACAATGCACATATCAGAGGTAATCTTTTCATAGTCAGTCTATTCCTTCCTGTAAGGATATTTTTGTTTTCAGACATAGGAAACAAGCTTTTTTCCGCAGAGTATTCCGACTATGCAGAAAATGCAGCTTAATACCACATATGTTCCCGCTATAGCATACTGTCTTCTTTCAAATAGATTGAATGCTTCAAGCGAAAAGGTAGAAAACGTGGTAAAGCCGCCGCAGACACCGGTCTTTAGAAACAGCATCGTATTATCGGATACATCCCTTTGACTTGCGATACCGACTACAAAGCCTATGAGGATCGCTCCCAGGATGTTTGTTATGAATGTAAGTACCGGAAATGTGCTCTTAACGGGTATAAGGCTTATCGCATACCGGGCCATTGCTCCGATCGCACCTCCGAATGCTACAGCTAAAAAACTCATGACACTCTCTCTTCTTTCTTATACATATTTATTCATATCTGAATTTTTCCACCAGTCTGTCAAACTCAAGTGTGTATTTTTCGATACGTTTTTCGTTTCCTTCAAAGTCAAGGATTGGTTTTCTTTTTCCTACGATGACAGCTTTGTTTTCATCGCATGATGTAAATTCGATATACGGCTTTATAGCCTTTCCTTTAAGATCGGGGCATTTTGCCGCTATCCATGCGACCTGTTCTGTTGTAAACAGATTCGGAGCGAAATTAAAGGATTCAAGTTTTTTCATCTCAGGCAGAAACGATATGTCCATATCTTTTATCGTTTTGCCGTAAAAATCAAGTCTCTTTATGCCGGTATCCTTTAAGATATTTAAGCTGTCGACTTCAGCTGCGGGCCATACTTCGTTTCCGAATCCAAACCACTCAAGAGCTTTGGCGTTTTCTATACCGGACAGGTCATGAAGTCTTGTAAAATCATTTAGTTCAACTGCTTTCAGCGCATGATTTGCACTCATGTCCCAGAGCCTGTCTATCTTCTGGTTGACAAACCAGTAGAGGAATTCAAGATCGGGCAGGGTTGAGAGCTTTGACCAGTCCTTTACCGCCTTGTTCTTAAAGAAGCGTATATACTTAAACTGTCTTGCATAATTGTCAATAAAGTACTCGAATGTTTCCTGGGTAAGACCAAAGATGGTAACAGATACGGCATCGGGATGCTCCTTTATCTTATCTATCTCCTCTTTTCTTATCTTCCCGCCGCTTACATCCGCATCAAATGCCTGCAAGACAAGTTCGGTAGCGTGAAATCTGTCGCATTCCCTGTATCCGAGTTCTTCTTTTACAAGTTCGTTAAAATCTGAAACATGTACATTCATTCTTTTTCCTCAGGAGTGTTACTTCTGAACATATGCAAGTTCAGTCATGTCAATAAGCCTGTCTTTGTCAAATCTCATCTCAATGATATACGGCAGCTTGTTTACGATCCTTAAAAAATCATCAAGACCAAAGTCCTTTTTGTAATGATTGATGATCATACTTAAGGCTGTACCGTGGGTTCCTATGACTATCGTTTCATTCTGACAGTCTCTAAGTATCTGATCAAGCGCCTCAATGTTTCTATCCTGAACGGATGAAAGGCACTCTCCGCCTTCTTCGGCAAATGAAAAATCAGCCCATCTTTTTCTTAACATCTCATCATCGTGGCTTGCGACCTTTCTTTCCCTTAGTCTTTCATCTTCGATTATTGGAAGGTTAAAATAGTCTGCCGCTTCTTTTATGGTATTTATGCTTCTAAGATAAGGACTGCAAAAGAATCTGTCTATCTTTCTGTCCTTAAGCGTACTTAGTACGATCCCGGAATCCTTTTTTCCTGCCTCGCTCAGATCTCTTGATCTGTCATCGTTTCCAAAGACAGCCTGAGCATGGCGAACAAAGATAATGTCTGTCAGTTCATTCATATATATACCCGTGTCCTAATCCTGTCTGGCAAGACCGTATCCGTTATAGTTTTCCATTGCGGGATGCCAGAACTTAACATTCAGGTTACATTCTATCTCGCATCCGAATTTTTCCCTTATGCTGTCCTTTGCCATTTTTATGATATCGTTTATAAGCTCGTCTTTTATATCATCTATGCCAAGCATGTGATAATCGTCTGTCTCATAGACTATGTTGATACCGGGACTTGAAGAAGCAAAAATGCCACGCGGAGATTTTTTAAGCTTGTCTGTCAGATATGTGTTCACATCATCCTTACTCTCATATGCAAACTGACTGTAGCATACGGTCTCGTATCTGTCTGCACCTATATACATATCAGGATCATAAAAGTCTTCCTTTAATTCAGGATCTGTTTCAAGTGTCTTAGACCAGATTAAAAGTATATCACTTCTTATTTCCTTGTTTACAAGGCCCATTCTTTCAGGGATTCCAATGATCCTGTCATATGAGTCAGATAATGCCCGCAGCTTAAGATAGGGAACCTCTTTATCGCTGTCGGGCGCGATAAAGCAACTCTCGCTTAAAGACATCACTTTGATGTCCGCGATGTCAAGATCAAGCTTTTGCCTTAATGATGAAATGAAGTTTTCCTTTATATGATCAGGTAAGATACTCATATATCCTCAGTTATGTAAACCAATGTTTCTTATATGTAATCAACTCTTTCCACTACTGCACCGAAAGGCAGAAGTGAAAGTCTTGCTATCTTGAAAAACTGCATCCCGAAAGGTATCCCTATTACGGTGATACACAAGATTATCCCGATGACAAGATTTACAAGTGCCAGTTCCACTCCTCCAAAGAACAGCCATATGATGTTCATAAGAAGTGATCCCGCACCTCCCCCGTATCTTATCTCCTTTCCAAAGGGATTTAGGGAGATGGATGCAAACTTGAAGCACTGAAGTCCCACCGGAAGACCTATAATGGTGATGCTCCACAGAATTCCCACTATTACCCAGCAGATAGCACTCAGGGCTCCGCCAAGCAGTATCCATATGATATTTCCTAGAAGTCTCATGATCATACCTCTTTTTACTGTTTATTCTTATGCTTACCTTAACAGGGCAAACATGGTCTCTGTGCTGTTTTTGATATCAGTCCTGTAATACTCAGCCACATACTCAAGCATTTTTGTCACATCCCCGCTCTTTTCTCCGACCTTTATGGAGCTTACAAGATCAAACGGAAAGATCTCTTGGTCTTTTAGTGCTTCGGAAAGAGGATTTCCCATGCTCACACAGTCTGCGGCTTTTAATATCTTTTCCTTAAGCGCACTGTTTCTTATGGTCTTTGAACTGAACTGAAGAGCCTTGTATACGGGAACTCCGCAGTCGTAAAAGATAGCCATGTTGTCTGCAAAGTCAGCAAGCTCGCTCTTTAAAATGAGCTTTCCTATCTTTGGAAGTTTTATAAGGACATTTCCTATGATGAGATTCTTTCTTGACAGAGTCTTTCCCCCGTAAAGGAAAAACAGTATGAGAAAGATAATAACAAATACTCCAAGGATCACATATATCGCCTGGCTCAGACGATCTGCAACGGCCGAAACGGCCAAAACGGCACAGATAAGGATGCAGAAAACAAAGACCGGATAGATCGATGCCTGCATTATCCTTCTTCTTGTAGTTACCTTTGTATCAAACATAACAGCCATCTTTGAAAATGCCATCTCGACATGTCCGGTCTGTTCAGTGACATATACGGCATCGACAAGCTGCGGCGTATAAACGGCTTCATCTGTCCTCATGGCTACATTCAGATTCATGCCCTGCATAACTCTTTTAAGAGTTCTGTCTATCGCATCGGCCAGAGCCCCTGTCTCATTCTCTTTTGTGACCATGAGGGCTCTTTCTATGTCAAAGCCCGAATTCAGGGCATTTGTCATCTTGTGACAAAAGACTGCCAGTCTCTGCACTTCGTTCATAATTCATTCCTTTTTAAATTCAGCTTTAGGAAGATGAAGAAGATGAGCCTGATGAGGCTGCATTTTCTCTGTCTCTTATCATGTGCTGGAGTGTTATCACTATAGCTACTATTATCTGCTCATGCTCCGGCTGATATATATCTATGCAGTACTTGTCATGAAGGGATAACATCTTCTGTCCGACAAGAGCAACGATTTTTTCACTGTCATCATATATGACAAAGTTAAGGGCCAAAATGTTACCGGTTATCCTCCATCCGAGTCCGTCAATGTTTATGACATCGTCTATCAGATGAAACAGCTCGTTTGACAGTTCAAAGTCAGGGCCCTCTTCCATGCTCACAAAGTGTCTCTGATGAATGGAGATCAGCTTTCTTTCTATATGCGCCACATGTCTGTCCTGTGCATCAAATATATCTGTCTTGTCAAGGATCGAAGGAAACTTCGTTCCCGCCATATAAAGTGTGTTTCCGTCATCGTCAGTGACTTCTATATGCTGATTTAGGGTAAAGAGTTCTCTTGCTGTATAAAGACTCTTTTTGGGTGCACCGAAAGTCTCTGTGTTTATCACATTTGCTTCCTGCCCCGCTTCATGAAATCTGTGTATCTTTGAAAATGTTCCCATTATACTCCTCCGGCAGCCTGTCTTAGTAAAAGTATATCATGATCAGGTGTTCTCAACCTTTTAAGGCATCTTATATCATAAGTCTTCTTTTATCAGATCCTTATCTTCCAGCCTTCCTGCTTTCTTACTCTGAAGTATATCATGTATGAGATCACTACAGTGAAGAAATCGGCTGTTGCCTGTGTCCATACGATGCCTGTCATGTTAAACAGTCTGTTTAAAATGATCAGCAGCGGTATGTTGAATACTATCTGACGGATGAAAGCCAAGATGAACGATTCCTTTCCTCTTCCTATGGCCTGGGTGAAATGGACCATTGAAAAGCACAGAAACATTAACGGAGTCGCAAAACATCTTGCCCTTAAAAACTGGGTCCCGTACATGACTGTCTGCTCGTTTTCAATAAATGCCTTCATTATATATGGAGCAAATACATAGTAGAGGATGACGCTGATGATGCCGATAACAAGTCCCACGGCTCTGGCAAACCTGAAAAACGCATCCATTCTTTCCGTGTTTCCCGATGAATAGTTGTATGCAAGAAGCGGCACCATTCCCATGCATATCCCGACACCGATGTTTAGCGGTAGTCTTTCAGCCTTTAACACTATGCCTATGGCGGCTAGCTCAATATCACCGTAGGAAGCGCTGAGTCTGTTTATAACGATATTACAAAGATCGAACATGAATATCCCGGCTGCGGCAGGCAGTCCCACTCCAAAGATCGCCTTTAATGATGAAAGGGAGGGATATTCACTGATGCTTACTCGCAGGATGGTATTCTTTCCCGCTTTAAGATATGTGAATATGAAATAGATGACAACGACTATGTTGCTGATAAGTGTTGCTATCGCAGCACCCATCACCTGTTTTCCGTCACCTAGAATCACAAACATGAAAAGGGGATCTAGGATGATATTTAAGACTCCCCCGAAACTTAGACCGAATGAAGCCTTGGTTGAAAGTCCGATGCTTCTTAGCATGGATGAGAGCGTATTGCTCATTATGACAGGGAGCGAACCGCAGACTACGACAAAGAACATGTACTGTCTCGAATATGACAGGACATTGTCGCTGGCTCCCAGAAATCTGAGAAGAGGCGTCATCATGAAAAGACAGATGACAGAAAACACCAGTGCCGTAATTAGCGACATCCAGATGCAGGCAGCCGATACCTTTGATGCCTCTTTGTCATCACCGCTTCCGATAAGTCTTGCTATCAGTGTTCCTCCACCTACTCCGAAGATGTTTGATATTACGATGGTGAGCATGTATACAGGCAGAACAAGCGAGCATGACGCGACCATGTACGGATCATTGGTCCTTCCTATGAACCATGTATCGGCAAGGTTGTATATAAGTGCTATGAGCTGGCTTGCGATCGCAGGCAGAGCCATGACCATCATGGCATGCCAGATGCTGTCCTCTTCAAAAAGATATTTTTTCTCTTCCAATTAAAACCTCGATTAATTTATGCGTTATTTTTCCCGTAATTTACGGGGATCATTTCATCATTGATTTAAAAAAACGATAAGATATTTTCCAATCCTGTTTATTATTTTGTCCGGTGATATTATAATGATTATAGGGGAAGAAAGGACTGTCTGTTGAACAAGACTGTGGAACATTTCTACAACGAGATCAAGAATGATGATTTCATTTCAAGTCATGAATTCACTATGCATCGCTTCGATGACTGTGGATTTTTTGCCTATGCTTCCACTCTGTCACTTAATACGGGCAGACTCATCACGGTCGCCTTTATCGTTCATGACAAGACTCCCGAACTTTCCGAACTGACCATACAGCTCCACAACATGACTACGGCTGAACAGATCAAGGTCGTTGGCAACAAGATCGCAATGAACATGAAGGCCAACTTCAATGTCTTTTTGGACAGTTCAAACAAGTGCATAACCATGGTCTCATACTTTGATATAAGCGATGTGACGGGCATACTCAACATGATGAGAACATGTCTGTATGAGTTCAAGAACGTCACAGTTCTTACCTACGACAGTCTGTAAATGTCAGCTGCTTACTGGCGGCTTCCACGGCTTCGGTGTCAGAAGAGTCGTCTTTTCAATGTCGGGGAGCACATCATATATTGAACATCCCATCTTTTCTTCGAAATACTCCTTTATCTGAAAGGCAACTTCCCATCCCCTGATGTAGTTTTCCATTATCCCGTATCTTCTTGTTACATCTACAAATCTCTTTTCAAGGATCACAAATCCATAGTCGACAGCAAGTGCATCGCATAGCTGTATCAGTCTGTCATAGTCATCGGGTATGCATTTTAATATGTAGGATCTGATAGCCTTAAGATGCTCCTCTTTCGGTTCTTGATCAAACTCCTTATCCATAAGAAGATACGAATGAGTCATGCATATCCTTGCTGCTTCATCCCATCCCTTTTCTGTGCAGTATTTGTATCCTTCATATACATGTGTGGGTATGTCCACCACGCCCACTCTTCTTCCTATGTCATGCATAAGTCCCACTATATAGGCCTTGTCAGGATCCATTCCCTTAACTTTGTCTGCGATGTTTCTTGCAGCTATCCCGACATTCTTAGAATGCTTTACCCAGGGACCGGGATTAAGTTCATATGCGGTATTCAGTTCATTTAAAGCTTCTTCTATACTGGGCAGCATTTATTCTTCCTTTACTGTCATCGGTTCAAAAGTATCATTACAGCGACAAAAGCTATGGGACCTATTCCCTGAAGCAGGCCCCATACGGTAAATACTCGGGCTGATATCCTTAGAGCGCGGGATGTTTCCTGCCCTTTTTTCTTTTTTACATGCCATATGATATTCAGGATTATTCCTATTAAAAGGAACAGTAATCCAAAAAGGATCGCGCCTATGAAAATAGAGGCAAAGACCATTGATATAAAAGCCATTTTGTTTCCTCCCGATCAGTACATGATCATTATATCTCAAATCCTGTAAGTACCATAGGGTTTTGGCTTATTTGTCGGATATTTATTTTTCCAGACAAAAAACAGCAGGTCCGTTTGTGGACCTGCTGCAAATATCATATGATTTTAGTTTTTACTGTTCTGCTTCTTCTTGTTGTTCTCGTAAGCAACTATCGTGATAATTATAGCTGCAAGTAAAGCGAGAAGCCATAAGTAGTTAAAATCTACTCCCTGTTCCATTGGTGTTGCTGCTTTAGGAGTCATGTTTTCTGCGATCTTGGCTAACTCAGTTTTCTTATTATCTTCCTTAACATTCGGAGTATCTGATTTAGGAGTCTGATTCTCCCCGATCTGCTGTGTTGCCTGACCAGCTGCCTCACCGCCGTTTGCTGCTGCATTTACATTTCTAGAAGCATTAGTAGTTCCTGCTGCTAATGTAGTTCCGGTAGCTGCCTGAGTACCAGTTGCAGTGCTGTTGCTTGCTACAGTTGCTATTACTGTAGTATCGTCTGAAGAACCTGAATCATCATTGCCGCCGTTATCATCAGATGAAATGTCAAATCTTGAAAGATCTATTCCTGCAACAGCTTTTCTTGCTTCTTCAACCTTCTTATAAAGGTTCTCCCTCTCGATCTTAGCTATAGCGAGTTCCTGTCTAGCATTGTTGAGGTTCTTCTTAAGCTCGATAATCTGCTGCTCAAGTTCCTTAAGCTCCATATACAGCTCGCTTTCAGGATCTTTGTTCTCTTCCTGAAGTTCGTCTTCCGCAGCTTTAACACCGTTGTACTCTAATGTCAGCTTGTCTAGGTCATCTTTAAGCTTTTGGGTCTTTGTGTTAGCAGTTTCAACAGCTTTTGATGCCTCAGCATACTGTTCTGCCAGATGCTTATATTCAAGGGCCTTCTTATAATCGAAGTTATTTGAATATTTATTGTTTTCATCAACCTTAAGCTGCTCATTACTTACTGCTCTTGACTGAGCGTTTGGTTGATTCTTGTCTTCTTCCCATCTGATTCCGGTCTCATTCATGAAGCTTTCGTATCCTGCATAAACGGGATCTGATTTTACGGCTTTGTAGGTCTCTTTTACATTGTAGCCCTTGCTGTTTTCTGCAATGTATTCTTTCTCGGTCTTTACTTCCTTAGTTTTCTTCATACCGATTGTGTATGAATACTTCTTATGACTATGTGAAACTATTACACTATACTCTGTTTTTGTTGTTATTAATCCGGTTTCATCCTTAGTCTCTATTACAAATGTCTGAGACTTCCCATTATTGCCGGTGTTAAGCTTAATTTCACCAGTATAGCCCTGATCCCCAAGGTATTTCTTAACCTCATCCACCATATCGGTCTGAGACAGGTTTTCACCGGATTTAGCGTTATCGTTTTTAGATGTCGTTTTTGTTACTTCATAGTAGAACTTATAAACGGTCTTCTGTACAATCTCCTGATCTTTATAGCTTACGATACTGTATTTTATTTCCTCTTTATCCTTCTCATGATTATGTCCGCCTGGGCCTGCTTCTATTACTTTTACCTGCTCGGCATCTCTGGGCTTTTGCTGTTTATCCTTTGGTTTATAACCACTAACCTCTTCTCCAGGGCCCGTATGTACATACAGTTTGGTATTCTCGTCTTTATCAACAATGACGTCATCCTTTTTCAGTTCCAATCCTGTAATGTTATTATTGGCATTAGACGAATCTCCATTTTTGAAAAAGCCTGTTGTACCTTCTGAAACAAGGTATGCTTCTGGATTGCCGGACACATTCTCCGTGACCTTAGTGAACGTACGCTGGTAATAATATACTGTTCCATCAGGATTTACCTTATAGTTGAAATAGAACTGCGGTAAATCACTTATTACATTTCCTTCAGAATCTCTAAATGTAACAACAACACGGTTGCGTGAGTCATCGTTTCCGACTTTGATCATTCCGTCGCTGATTGATACCTTTTCCTCACCACTAAGCACATTATTATCTTTCCATTTTCCATTAGATTGCAACTCATAATCAGTAGCTTTTTCATCAAGTTTAATATAAGGATTTTCACCGTTTTCATCATACTGAACATCATCTGCGGTGATATTTACCGGAACAGAGTAAGTTGTGAGTGTTACTTTAAAGTTATCTCCCAGAGTCAGTCTCCAACCATCTTCGAATTCTACTTTCTTGTCACCGTCAACAAACCGGAACTCATTGTTCTTAATAGAGTACTCAATAAGAGCTTTGCTGAGCTTTCTGGCTCTATTCCAGAATTCGTTGTCAAGATTACCCTTCAGCTTTCCATTATCATCTTTTAAGTTTTTCGTTGCGATATAATCATCAAGTGCTTTGCTGCAGGCATCTATGTTCTCAAGCATTGCAAGGTTTTGTTCGCCGCCTATATATTCTAAATACTTCTCCTCTGCTGCCTGCTCCAGACCTTTCATATACTTCCCAGCGGCCTTGAGCTGCTCGTTTGCTGCAGTTGCGTTTGTCTGACCGCTTCTTAATTCATTCTGAAGCTGTTCATATTTTGCCTGTGCCTCTTTTTTTGCTTTCTCGGCAGCTTCTAATTCTTCTTCTGCCTTATTAACCTTCTGCTGTGCATCTTTACGAGCCTCATCTATATCCTTCAGGCCTTTCTCAGCGGTTGCAAGTTCATCTTTTGCCGTTTGAGCTGCGGTGCGTGCTACATTCTCGTTACCTGATGTATTTGCAGTGTTTGCTGAAGATATGGCATTTCCTGCTGCAGTATCAGTATCATTTGCTATATCAGCAAAGTCAGCCTTTTTAACTACAGGATTACCGTTCTCATCGACTAAAGGATTACCGTTTTCATCCACTTCATAAACAAGCTTAAAAAGCTTTGTCTGCTGAACATAAACGGGCTCACCGTTCTCATCGAATACAGGATTTCCGTTTTCATCTTTCTGCTGTACATAAACGGGCTCACCATTCTCATCGAATACAGGATTTCCGTTTTCATCAACCGCCAGTATATAGACCGGTTTGCCGTCATCATCGTATACCGGCTCCATAACCATATGGACATCGTCAACAGCTAATGATGCTGTATTTGCACTAGCTTCTGCTGCAGGAATTAAGCCTGTAGAAACATTCTCGCCATTTGTACTTTCTGTGGATTCAAGTTCATTTGCGTATTTTTCGATATTACTGATATTATCCTGTGTCAAATCCAAGCTAGCATTTCCGCTTTTCAGAGCCTCACTGACATCTGAAGTTGTAACCGGAGACTTAAATGTCTCTGAAGTCTTGTCCTCATACGTAACTTTTTCTGCAGTTAATTCAGATGCAGCTAATCCTTCTACCGTATCAGCAGCGGTACCAACAGCTTCCTGTGCATTAGTCTCGTCAGACTTAACAGTCTCTATGGTGACTTCAACTTCTTCAGCCAGACCTGCCACAGGCATTCCTGCTATAGCAACCGATGCTGCGATCGATGCCGCCATGATTCGTGTTACCAGACCGTTCACTGTTTTTCTTTTCACTATACAAACCTCCTTGTTGCTTGAAGGGCTCAGATGTTGCGGGCGTTCCCTTTTTATCTTATTGTTATTCCTCTTGCAATTCCCTGATTCGCTGTTTTTTTCTACGCTGTTAATTTATCACAAAAAGCAGATCAAAAACGCATTTTTGCACGAAATGCAGAAATTCGAGCACGAAATGCAGACGGCATAAAAAATAACTTGAAATCAATGCACTTTTTTGTGCAATATTACCAACAGCATGCCCTTGTCGCGATAACCATTAGTTATCACTCGTTTTTGTCATTTTGCACGTTTTTCATAGTTTCTTCATTATATATATGAGTCATGATTTCTCTTTTTTTATTCAGGTCATAAACAGATTTTAATAAAGAAGATGCACCGATCCAGGTCCAAAAATGTAAAATGTGTTTTATTTTGATCGAGCGTATGTTAGTGACATATGTGTCACATTGTCTGTTTGCCCAAACTGCGCTGTTTCATGGAGGTTCAGATTATTTGATTTAGGTCTTTAAGTCCTGTCTGAGATCAGAATTCTGTCTGTTTTTATTAGATTGACCAAAACAGTCATTCGCCGTTTCTGTCAGACTGTGAGAAAAAATTCTGTGTTTTCAAAGTCTTCATCAGTGACATCAGACAGTTTTTTTATCGTTTTTTTCATGACATCCGTCATGTTTTCATCATCCGTATGAACAAGAGCGTTTTTTATGCCAAGTATTGTCCTTTCCCTGTCCGTTTCTTTATATATTGATATGATGTTATTTTCCGATACGTTAAATAACGTGACTCTTTTCATCAGTTCTCTCCTTTTTTATCCCTTTTTGCATATCAGATCTTTTCCTTCCTTCATCAAGTCTGCTCTTTAAGCTCTTCTTTTCCCATTCAAGCTTAAGCAGTCTTGCCTGCATGTTTCCGATGATCTTGTCAGCACACTTCTGTATTGTCTCAAGCGAGTCTCTGAATTCATCCAAAGAGGAATCTTTACTCCATCCAAGGATGTAGCCGAAGCTGTAGTCATCCGTATCTATGTTAAAGTGCTTGCATACGATAAATGCTACAGATTCGGCTTCGATCTCCCTTTTGTTTCTGTCCTTTTTTTCATCTGTCTGAATGTTTTTATTATGAAGTATGCTGTGAGCAAGCTCATGGATCATTGTCTTTACCGTCTGGCTCTGACTCATTCCGCTGTTGATGTATATAGTCTGATCGTTTGGATCAAAATATCCCTTTACTCCTCCTTCAATGCTCTTTTCAATGATGGGAATATCGGTCTGACTCTTTATCGCATCCATGATATCCTCATAGCAGCATACGTTATTTGTAAGCTCTCCCTTTATCAGTTCTGGGATAGGCTTTCCTTCTGTCTGAGTGACATCAAAGACGGTCACAGGCTTAAACATAGGTACTGTGATCTGCTTAAGCTCTTTGGTGACATTTCCTTCTTCATCATATTTATTTACCTCGAGAGTTTTTTTAACAGGAGCGGGAGCGAAGATCCTTATCCCCCTCTCTCCCTTTTTTACGTTCCTGTCAAAATTGTTCTTCCATGACTTAAATCCGGCCACATACGTAGCCTTTGGCATCTGCATCATGATGAGCAGAGTATTGTTGTAGCTGTAATTATGAAACCTGCTCATGCATGTCAGATACTTTTTAAAGTCATCCGAGTTTTTAAGGCGCATAAGACCTTCTTCGAGCATATCAGAGAGTCTGCTTACTGTATCTGTACTCATAGTCTCTCCTTAAGCTTTTGCTATAAAACAGCTTCCTTTTTCTTTTCAATGCTCTTAGCAGTCTTTGCAGATGCCCTGCTCTTTTCTTCACCTTCCTTAAGCTTGTCTTTGATGCCTTTTCTCTCGGGTGTGTTCTCTTTACTGACCTGCTTCTTTTTAGCCTCTTCAAAAGCGCTCATTACCACCTTTGTGATCTTCTCCTTTGCCTCGCGATCCTTTGGGTAAACAAAGTCCTTAAAGACGGTATTGCCGTATTCATCCAGCTCGTTTGTCTTGTATGACGGATATGAAACAAACTCCTCTCCGTTCATGCCCTTTCTGATAAGGATATCATCAACGACAAAGTCCTCGTTAAGATAAAGGCTTCCTATAGCTAACGCAGAGCCTTTGCTCTCATCAAGAGGATTTATCCTTGCTCTTATATCCGGGATAAGCTTTTTTTCATCATCCTTTATCGTTATCGATGTACCGTTTTCCAGGCTTTCGAGTACGGCATCGGTAAGCTTTTTGCTAGCCTCTGCGTTTATAGGCCTGAATACATCCTTAAAGACTGTCTTTCCGTTTTCATCAACCTTGCTTGTCGCATATGACGGCATTGAGACAAAGAGTCCGTTTTTTCCTTCCTTTACTGTAAGATTTCTTACCTTTATGAGATCGCCGAATTCAAGATCGGCTGCGGCAAGTACAATTCCTCTCTGTTCCTTTAATTCATTTGCTCTTACTCTGATATCCATATGTTTTCCTCCTTAAAATGTTTAATCTCTTGACACAGATCTTTGACCTGTTTTGTTTCTGTCATTGTCTATGATCTGTGTATCTTTCTTTATCTGCGCTCTGTTTAATCTCTCTTTAATTCCCTTTGATCTTTTGTGATCTGCACTTTGCTTTGTAAACTTCATCTGAATCTTATTGCCGTCCTTTTCAAAGAAGAGGCTTCGAGAATCCTTTGAATAGATGTATGCATGATCTGACAGCACATCGCTCTTTGAGAGCACCTCGCTGTTTATGCTCTTTACCATCGCGGAAAGCTCGTTTACGTCGTAGGTGCTCTTGTCGGCAGGTATGATTATCGCTTCATGGATCGATGAGGGAAGCGCGATGAAATCCCCCTGCATGAAATCTGCTATCTCATCCATGATATCCTGTCTGTTTAACAGCTTTGCGCCGTTTATCTTATCCTGTGTTGAAAGCACATACATCGGGATGAGCGCTTCATCCTTGTCAGGCAGAAACTCATCCTGATCTATATCGTAGGATAGTCTCATGCTCTCGATGACTCTGTCCATAGGGATAAGTCTCGGACTTGTCAGTGAGATGTCATTGTCGTTTGCCGTATCGATCACTTCATCAAAAGTCACGTTCCAGCGGTCAAGTATGTCATCCCTTACTGTTATTGAAGCACTCATATCCATGTTTTCATCAAGTCTTATCTGAGCGATGACCGAAAGATCTCCAAACTCCTTGTGGGGGATGTTTTCAAGGAACTGACTGTTTAGTTTCGTATTCACGATCTTTGTAACAAGGCGGTCCTTTACCGTTTCATAGTCAGTGATATCCGATATATCAAAGCCTTTGATCTCCGGTAATCTGTGTGCCATATATATGGCTGCGATCTCATCGCATATGTCCGATATGTCCCTGCCATTTGTATAATCTTCAAAATAGCCGTCTATGTAGATGTTGGGGCTTATGTTAAGATCGGGCTCCCTTATAGAGAGCGCTGTCAGCATCGTGTCATTGTTCTTTATGATCCGGCTCACAGATATGTCGGCGTCTCTGTCTACTGTCACGCTTAAGTGATCCATGATGTTTTTCTTTATAAGATCACCAAACTCATTCATCATATCCTGTCTGTTCTTATCCACAGTCATTCCTCCTCTCGTTTTTCTTTTCTTCTTCTTTTTTCTTTTCTTCATTCAGTTTTGATATTTCACGATAATAGGCAAGGCACCTCTTTATCTGTGATTCATATTCCCTGTCATATTCTTTTCTATCCATATTTCCTCCTTGTAAAAAAGGGGAGCTAATCTCCCCTTTATAAATGTGATAGCTGTGACTAGACAGATATCCAGCGTTCGTCATCCATACCGTAGAGAGATAGCTTCAACCCCAGATACTTGCCCATGGGTTTAAGTGTAAATATCCCTTCATAGGTCGCATTGTCATCGTTTATCTTTGTACATGTGGTCTTTAAAGAGCCGTGTTCGCAGATCTGCTTCACATCATCTCTGCTTATCTGCCTTCTTGTCAGCTTTTCGATATTGTTCTTATAGAGCAGAAAATCACATTTTTTGTCAGTATGTCTTGAACAGTAAAAGCTTTTTTCACCTTCATAGATCTTTCCGTCTCTGCCTTCTAGTCTGCATACGGGACATTCGCATACCGCCTCCTTGAAGACTTCCTTTTTATCGGGGATGACAGGCAGATCATCTGTCCCTAAAAGTCCTGTATTTCCTAAGTATTCTTCCATTTGTTTTCCTCCTTAAAATAAAAATGAGAGGATATATCCTCCCTAGTCAAAAACTATCGTTGCTTCTTTAATGGTCGCATCCTCGCCTGCAGTCGCATAGTCAGTCTTGCCGCAGCCGCATCTGTAATGATTGATGCAGTCATTGCCGCCTTCAGCTTTGCCGCATCCGAGTGTGTAATATACTTCCGTGTGATGACCTGTAACCTGTTCGCACTGGCCGTAGTTGCCGTCCATTCTGGCTCCGCATTTATTGCAGTACCAATATTCACCGTATCCTACACCCCAGTCTGTAGTTGCTGATCCGCCGCAGTGTTCATCGACTTCCTCCTCATGTCTTACACTGTAGCAGCCTCCTCCGTAGGCAGAGCTTCCTGAGTGGTGATGAATGTTATATACCGGCTGACAGATACATCCGTCTGCATGGTCACTTATGTAGTCTGCAGATACGACCGTGCCGTCACTTAGCTTATGCTCATGATAGATATAGCTTATGTGAGCATTGGGTACATCTGCCTTGCCGTCTGTATAGCCTCTGTTATAGGCATTACTCGTGTCCACTGTCCATGAGTTTGGATAATAGCCGCTCTCATAGGTTCTCTGATCTATGCCGCTCGGTACAAAGTCCTCCTGATGTTCCCGCTCTGGCATAGAGCCGTCTACGTATGTATTGTTTAATCCGTCATAGACTCTTGTGCCTTCAAGCATCTTTTCGGATTCAACATTTGCTACATCTGTACCGATAATGCTTATACCGTTTGCAAGTACTGAGAAGATGGCATCCCTGTTCTGTGCTATGCCCTTGTCAGTAATGGCGGATGCTATGAGTTCTTTACCATCACTGACAAATTGAAAAACCAGCTGAATGTTTTCATTGATCTTATCGAGTTCTTCCTTTGTTGAATCATTTCCCTGTGTGAATGAGAGGGAAAGTGAGTCGAACTTGTTATTGATAGTCTGGTCAAGTTCATCAAAGTCCGCATTAACCAGTGCTTCAAGATCATTTATAAGCTTTGTATACTTATCTTCCATGTCTGTAAGCGTATCCTTTATCTGGCTCATGTTTTCAGTCTCGATCTTTGAAAGTGAGCTTTCCATTGTCTTAAGCTTGCTTGCAAGATCCTTTGAATTGGAATCTTCCTTTGATGAGAGTTCCTTTATAAGATCGTTTATCTTTTCATGACTGTCAGAAAACTCCTTATCGATCGTTGTGATGGATTCCTTTATCGTGTTGTACTGGGTCTTAAGCTCGTTTTGGTTTGTGCTTCCTTTTCCCTCAAGCTCTTTTATCAGTGTCTCGATGTTTTCCTTTGTGGTCTTTATCTGGGAATTCATCTGGCTAAAGTCGTTACCGATCCTTTGAGTTGAATCCTTATAGGTTACACTGAGTTCTGAATAGCCGTTTTCGCTTGTTTCAGAGTATTCGCTTAAAAGGCTTTCGTTTGCCGATATGGACTCTTCAACGCTTGTAAGATAGTCTTTGATACTGTTAAGCTCATCGATCATCTCTCCTGATATCTGATCAGCATTCTCCATGCATTCGGCTTCTACCTGATACATCTCATCGATGGTCTCCTTTTTATTCTTCTCAAGCCTGTTTGCTGTGGAAAGGTATGTGATACCTCCTATGATTAGGGCTATGATGGCAAGTATGACCACTGTGATCACAGTTAACGGCCATGACTTTGTTTCCCTTCCGAAATCATTCATTTCTGTTGCGTTATCTTCTTCATCGAAGAATTCTTCCAAGTTTTTGTTTTCTTCATTCATAATGCTTTCCTCCTTTAATGAAAAAAGAGCCATCAAATGATGACTCTTTGGTTAATAGTTCCATATTTAATTGTATCTATATAAATCCGCGCAGATTATATACTTTTCTGTTAGTACTTTTCACTCCTAAAATGACGCAGGCACCTTCCCGAAGAAAGATGCCTGTATCAAACTTTTTAACGGATCGTTTCCGCTGTATTGTTAGATATTTTATTCCTTATAATATAGACTACCTAAGGTAACGGTTTTGCGGATACCCTACTTTTAACGATGGCCCAGAGAAGTTCATGGATATTGATCGTGTCGTTTATCTAAACTTCTTCCTCAAATTCATCATCAGGATCGTTTGCATCATCATCTTCATCTTCTTCAGACTGCTTTTTCTTTAATTTATAAAAGTATATGCCGCCTCCTGCTATCGCTGCTATGAGCATGATGCCGATCGGTGTTTTTCTTTTCTCTTTTTCCTTTACGGGTTTACTCTCTGTTTCCTGATCATCTTTTGTTTCATCCCTGCTCTGTTTCGGTATCGTATATACGGTTGTCTCACCTGTATCTATACTGTTGCCGTCATAGTTTACAAAGTTAAGAAGATCATTCTCGCTGGCTTCCGTAAGAAGATAGGCTTTCTGGTTGTCATAGCTTTCATCAACAACGATATAGAATACCTTGTCCGATTTTGTCTTTACCGTAAAGAACTGCTTTGATCCTTTTGCAGTACCGGAGATATCACCTTGCTTAAAGGCCTGATAAGTGACATTCATAAGATCATCTCCGTCTTCATCGGTATGACTTATTATCTGACCGGTTGCACTTGTCGGTTTTGTCGCATCATTTGACTGGGGATTATCAATGCCTTTATCGGTATTGCTCTTTGTTTTTTCTCCAACATAGTACGGATTGTATACTCTTAAAGTGTTTGTCCTGTTAAGTGCATTGTCTGAAGCATATATAGTGAAATACTCCTTTGTTTTTTCAAGATCCTTAAGATTGATGCTTATCATGCCGTCAGTAAACTGTGTATAGTCTATCCCTTCAACGTTTATCAGTTTAGGTCCGCTTATATCATCGCTTATCTTTATCGTAAGATCCTCTCCTTTGATAAATGCACTGACTTTCGGAGCTATGTCATCAAAGTTTGTTATCTTCTTTTCAAGCTCTACCGTATCATCATCGCCGTTTTTGTAGTGATATCTTATCTTTACGTATGCTGTGCAGTTTTTGTTTACGCTAAAGCTCTTTGTATCTGTTATATCCTTATAGGCGGAATGATCGAGCTTTACTCTGATGCTCTCAAGGCTCTTGTCATCATCTTCACTTGTCTCAACACGGATCAGGCTGGCGCTGTTTATATATGAGTCGTCAACAACTATCCTGTCGAGTGTGCTGCAATGAGCTTTCATACAGCATGAACAAATCAAAAAAGCCCCCGAAAGGACTGTCAAAATTATCTTATTCATCTTTTACCTCGCTTTCTTTTATACAGGCTCTGACTTTTTTAAAGGCTGTCTTTTCCTGATCATTTAAGTTCATGATCAGCCTGAAGTTATTCCTGTCTCCTATGATCCTTCTTATCTGATCAAGCTCACTTCTTGTTACGATCAGTATCCTGTCATCATTTATTATGCTTTCATATTTTTCGGGATCAGTATCGTATAAGTCCATTGCCCGTATGTTTGTCTTTTCTTTTGTCTGTTTTATTATCTGTAAGATATTCGCAGCTTTCATTTCAGTCTCCTCCCTTAACCATGAATCTGGGATTTAAGCATTTACCTTCTTTATCAGTTATCTGCAGATGAAGGTGAGGTCCCGTAGAATAGCCTGTGCTCCCTACATTTCCTATGATCGAATCGTAATCCACCTCATCCCCTTCAGATACATTCCTTTGAGAAAGATGCATGTAGTGGCATCTGTATCCGCTCTCATCCTCTACAACCACGTAGTTGCCTTCGATATCCGAGTATGTGCTCTTTATCACTATGCCCTTTGAGCAGCTTTTTACAGGTGTGCCGTCCGGCATTCCTATATCAATTCCTCTGTGAAACTTTTCCTTTCCCGATATGGGATGGATCCTCCATCCGAATTCGCTGGTGACTCTGTCAGACCAGCCGATCAAAAAAGGATTGTGAAAGGCCTGATGGCCGCCCCCGCTGTCATTATATGATTCGTAAAGATCCTTTTTATCTTCATTTATACGATCCGCCATAAGATCATCCCACGGCATCTTTACGATCTTTAATGAAAACACCTTTATTTCTTTTTCATTTTCTGTCACAGTCTCAGTCTTAGTTTCGACCCTGTACATGTCATTAAAGAGTTCATTCAGCTCGTTTCTTATAAGACTCAGATCATAGCCTTCATACATAGCGGAAAGATATGCCATGAGCTTATACGGATCATGACCTATCTCATCGTCAAAATCTATGATGTATCTGTCATAACCCGGATAATGTTCTTCTATGTTATCCAGGATATCCTGAAGATCGGCTTCCATCTTTGTATAGTAGTTCTCACAGTCTGTCATATCAAAGTCAGTTGAAAGGCTTAGGCCTGACATGTAGGTACCCACAGCCTGAGCCATGCCGTGAAAGATGATACCCGTACCGGCTATGGCTGATACAATGAATGAAAGACATATCGCAGCAATAACAAGACCGGTCTGATTTCTTTTGATGATACGCTTTATCTTTGATGCTATCTTTCCTGATAAGGAAAGCTTCATATCAGATAAGAATAGCTCATCATCTTTCCTTGCTTTGATGAATCTTTTAAGATTCTTCTTTTCCTGGATAAGAAGATCCATATCGGATACCGTCTTTCTTTTTGGCCTCTTTAATGCATTCGGTATGAAACGAGTGCTTAAAAGGAGTGCATTTTTCTTAAGATATCCTACAGATTTATAGGTATCGGACTGTATCTTTACATTATCTTTCTCATCATATGTATGATATTTAGCATGATCATATATATCAGTAATAAGATCGGCTTTCCTTTTTCTTATAAGACGTTTTCTGTATGCTGTTTTTTGCACACTCTGTTCTTTGTTTTCTGTCCTGTCGTTATTTATCGTATTTTTCGGATTCAGCTGCTTTTTAAAATATTCAAGGCTTTGCCTTTCTCTAGTCGTGAGCTTTTTACTCTTTTCTTCTTTATAAATATCTTCTTTACTGTCTTTAGATGTGATAAAGCGCCTTTTCTTTGAAAGGTCTTTTTCTTTATACTTTTTATCAAGGAATATTCTCTTGGAAATCCTGCTCTCATTTTCTTTTTCCTCCCTGTTAACACCTGTGATATTATGTCCTGCTCTTTTTACTTTTGATCTTGATGCGGCAGGATTATCTTTACCGTTTTCATAATATGTCTCATATATGCTTTCTTCATTATCCTCAAAGGATCTATGCTTTGTATCTTTTATATACGCGTGATCATATACAGGCAGTTCATTTCTTCTTATGACTCTTTTTGCTTCCTGTCTTAACAGGGATTCGTTCTCTATGTTTTGCTTTGCCTGTTTAGTGTTCATGTCTGCCCCGCTTCCAAAAGCTTTGTCGTTATGAGCCTGTAGGTGAGCGTATCCTCATCTACCCTGTTTACAAAGGGCAGGATCGTATCCCCAAATATCAAAAGCCCTTCACCCTTGTTTCTTGTTAAGAGACATTTATACTGATCCTCGGAAAGTTTAAGAGCTTGCGAGAGTCTGTCTGCATCACCGCTTGACTGACCGAGAAGTATATAGCAGTCAGTGTTATAAAAGATCGACTGCGCAGCACTCGAATCCAAAAGATCGGATACATTCTGAGTGACGCCCATCGGTATGCCTCCCCATTTCCTGAATCTTTTGTATATCTCCTTTGAATACTGCGCTGTCTGGGCTCTCGATAACAGAAGATGGAATTCATCGCATATATAGCGCGTATATTTCTTTTTATCCCTGTTTGCGGCTACCCTGTTCCATACAGTCTCCTGTACGATGAGCATGGCTATGCTCTTTAGCTGATCTCCCAGCTCCTTTAGGTTGAAGCTGATCACGCGGTTGCTAAGATCTACGTTTGTCTTATGGTTAAAAAAGTTGAGCGATCCGTGTACATATACCTCTATCGCTTCTTTTAAATACGCTGCTCTTTCTCCCTGCTGTTTTGAAAGCTCGTTATAGAAATCCTCAAGAGTAGGTATATCCTTAACATCCTTTGATTCTACAAAGTCCGCATATATCCTTCTTATGCATCTGTCTATTATAGATTTGTCGTTTGCTTCTCCTTTTCCTTCTCCAAGTATCAGTTCATAAACAGCCATCAAAAGCTGGCTCTTGTCTGAAATGGGATCTGCATCCCAGTCACAGTCGGGATCTATATCGAATAGATTTATGTAAACCTTTCCTGCCTGGCTTAAGACAATCTCGACACCGTTTAATATCTTTACCACAGGTCCGTATTCTCCTTCGGGATCCTGGATGAGGATGTCATCCTCAAGCTTAAAATACGTCTGAAGTATCAATAGCTTTACCTCACTCGACTTGCCTCTTCCGGGTGTACCTAAGATGAGCGTATTGGGATTGGCCAGGGTCTTTACATCAGCCGCTATGATATTTCCCGTTATCCTGTTTGTTCCAAAGCACAGACTGTCCCCGTACTGGACAAGTTCCTTTATCTTGAAGGGAAGAAACATCCCAAGGCTCGTGGTAGTAAGCTGTCTCCTGATATTCAGGCTGTTTACACCGATAGGCAGAGTGGAGAAGAATCCGTCCTCCTGCTGATGCTCCAACTTTACAAGTTCGCAGTTTTCCTCGCTTGCCATGGCTCTTATATCCGAATAATTCTTTTCAAGCTTAAGTACGCTATCAGCCATGAATACAAAAGTGATGCAGACCATGAACATCTTTTCATCATTCTGCGTCAGTCCGCTTAAAGTCTTTTCCGCAGCCTCAAGATCGGCTCTTAAAGGAGCAGAGACATTTGCCATCGAATAGCCTCTGTTTGATGCATCTCTCTGTTCGTCTATAACCTGCTTTTGCAGATCCGATACAAGTCTCTTAACAGATCTTAAGGCGATCTGTCTGTTGACAGGTTCTATATGTATAGAGGCTATCATCTCGTTTGGTCCGTCTAGCAGCTTTGTCAAAAACCTGTCAGATAGCTGTGATGCGCATATATAAAGCCCGGCAGATAAGTAGTGTCTGTTTCCTATCATGAATCTGTCGGGCCTTTTTCCGAATGCGAATGAATGATTTATTATCTGCTGCTTTTCATTTAAGTTTCCGTTTTGCATGCTGTTAAAATTTAAACTCATCTTTTCGTCTGACGGATTTAGCATGTAGAACAGATAATGCGCTCTTTCATATCCGGCAAGCATTCTCGAATCTATTCCCAGCTTGTCGTTAAGATCGTTTCTTACTCTTTCACAGTATTCAAGAGCCTTTGAAAATGCGTTCCTTTGATCGGCGCTGTATGTGATGATCAGAAACATCTTCTTTTCAAGGCCCTTGTTTCCGCTCTTAAGGTGCTTTTTAATATCTTCATTCATCTCATCTATCACCTTTTTATGAGATCTGTCTGTTTTTCTTTTTGGCTTTATCATAAGTCTTTCATACATCGCTCCCGTATCGGATCTGCGGTTATAAAAGCCAAACTGATAGCTGCATTTACTGTCAAACGTGTTTAGAAACATGCACCACATGCTCCAGAAGTCCTTCTGGTCACTGTCATCGAGCTGGTGATAGTTTATATCCGTAAGTTCTAACATTATCGAATACTTTGAATTACCCAGATAGCATATGCCGTTTTCATACAGTCTCTTAAAGGGAACGCTCTCTGCAGCGCTCAGTCTTTTCCTGTCTTTAGTATTATCTCTGTTTTCATTTCCCGTTATTTTCGGAGTCTTTGTCACCGGTCGTATCTTATCCTTAAGATACTGCTCCTTTACATAGTTTTTTATAACGGTTTCAAGACTCTGACCGTTCTTCTTATACATAGCAAGCAAAAAGAACGGCACCATGATAATGACCATGAGTATCCCTGCTATATCAGTACCTATGAAATCCTTCGTAAAGAAATAGACGGGGAACGCGCATATCGCCGCCAGGACAAAGCATATGATCTGACGTTTCGTAAGACCGAATGCGACCTTTGTCTCATAGGCGGCAAAATCCGTATTTATCGAAGAATAAAACATCCTTACCTCCTTTATAATGTCAGTGTGCATTAAAGAGGCTCTTTGAAAGGCTTCCGGTGTGATACAGGGATACGGCAAGTACCAGAGTATATGCAAGGATAGAAAACAGTGACATATGCATATCACTTGATATGGTCATGTTTCTGATAAGGACCGCATATATTCCTACGCACAGTGTCATAAAGAATCCCTGGAAAGCCAGAGCAAGAACCCCTCTTATATAATTTGTTCCTATAGTCCCCCATTCCCTGTTTGTCAGTGTCGCAAAAGGTACGGGGCTTACCGATACATACAGATATATCTCGATCATACGTCCAAACATAATGGTGGTTATTATGACTGATAAGATCTTTGTAAAGAAGCTTATGATCAGCGTTTCAAGTGTAAGCAGGAATAACTCCGACAATTCCATGTCCTGCATCCCGCCAACAAGCATGTTCATAGTATTAGAGGCATCTATTGCCGTATCACTTGATATGACTTTAGATGCCTCGTTTACTATGTACTGGCCAACGTCAAAGAATGCCAGTGTTATATCGAGTGTATGAGAAACAAGTTCAACCGCGATGACCATCTTAAAGAAGTATTTAAAAAAGTCAGCTGTTGAAAACTCGTTTCCGTGGTTTCTTTCAACCACCATGTTTATGAGTTCATACACCAGCACATATGTGAGTATCAGACCCGCTATCGGTACCATGACGTTTTCTGATAAGTTCCTTATAAGATCAAGGATGTCTGAATTGAAACTTCCCGGAGTCTGACCTGCGCTTATCGCGATCTGTCCTGCCCTTTCGTTTACGTATTCAAACATCGAATTAAGATTATCAATACAGACGCCCATCAAGAATTCCCTGATGTATTCAATGATCGTTTCAAGCAGTTTTTCCATCAGCCAAACAGATCCGCCAATAGCGGAACAACCTGTGTTCCGATGAGAATGATACCACCGCCTGCGACAAATTGCTTAATTCCCTGGCTCTTGCTTCCTGGGTTGTCATTTCCATAACCTTCTAAAAGATTTATGACTCCCCAGATGCCAAGACCTGAGCCTATTGCTATTACCAGTGTAGACAATGTGCCTACAGCGCTTATAAAAAATGCCATTTATTTTTCCTCCTGTCCAAATATATTTTTTCATTAAAGTCTTATTCATGTTACAAGGTACATCTCGCATGTATCCTCATCCCTTACCTTTGCCTTTCCGGTCATATATCCTTCAAGGTCAAAGACATTCTTTTCATCATAGTCTGATAAATACTTATATCTTTTATGCTTTGTGATATCGTACTTATCTGAGTAAAAAGGCTTTACTCCTCTTATCTGCACGATGCATTTCCCTCCGGGCATCCTTGCGATCTCATCCTGAGTGAGCAGCTCTCTTGCAGCCTTGCTGTAGTTTAGTCCGAAAGAACGGTTGCTGCCGCGCGTATCAGAGGTGTTGTAAAGATCGATGGTCTCCTTTCCCAGAAGCTCCGATATGTCTTTTAATGTCTTGCCTTTTCCTCCCAGAAATAAAAATGTATCGCAGTTATCTGAGATTATGTCTGCAGCCTTGTCATATATGCTGTTAAGCTGTGCAAGAGACTGAAGTATTATCGATGCAGATATCTTTCTGCTCCTTATAGTCGATATCAGGATCTCAAAATCAGGTATGCGTCCGATATTTGCAAACTCATCAAGTATGCAGTGAACAGGGACAGGCAAAGATCCGTTGTATTCATTGTCTGCCTTTTCACATAAGAGATTGAATATCTGGGTATACATTATGGTAGCCATGAAGTTCATGGTCTTGTTCGTATCTGAGATAATGATAAAAAGCGCTCTTTTTTCATCACCCAGCTTATCAAGCTCGAGTTCATCATAGCTCATGATCTCTCTTACCTCGGGTATATCAAACCTGGCAAGACGTGCTCCGACAGATATCATAATTGACTTTGCTGTCTTCCCCGCTGCTTGTTTGAACTTCTTGTACTGAAGCAGCGCATAGCAATCCGGATCTTCCTCTTCAAGTTCCTCAAACATGAAATCTACAGCATTTTTAAACGAATCATCCTCTTCTCTTATCTCCATGGCATTGATCATATCTAGGAGGGAAGCAAAGTTCTTCTCCTCCTTAAGACCGACCTTCATGATATATCCGATCAGAGCATTGTATAAAAGCTTCTCGGCATCCACCCAGAACTGCTCTCCCTGCTGTTTGCCTGTAGTCGTTCCTGCAACAAACGCATCGACTACCTTCATGATATCCGTCTCTGTCTTAATATATGCAAAAGGATTATAGTGCATCGATCGCTTGAAGTTTATCGTATTTAACACCGCTATCTTATATCCTGCTTTTTTTAGGAGTGTTCCGGTTTCTGTAATTACGCTTCCCTTAGGATCAGTCACTATATATGAACCGAAAGTCTGCATAAGATTGGGCTTTACATGCCCTCTTGTCTTTCCAGATCCGCTTCCGCCGACAATGAGAACGTTTTTGTTTCTGTTGGCGCTTGGATCCTTCATCCTCGTATTCATCGAAAGACTCTCGGTTTGAGAAAGGATTATGTTATTGTACGGATCGCTGTCTATGAAAGGCTCTATATCCTTATGAGTTCCAAAGCTTGCCGATCCGTATTCCTCTCCCTTTCTGAAATTCTTTTTATCCTGCATTTTTATATACAGCAAAAGTCTTAGGCTAAGTGCTGTCATAATGCCAAAGATGATGTTTCCTGCTTTTAGGCTTATAAAAGGATATGCAAATATCTCATTTAGTGAATTGCATGTTTCCATGATCTTTTTTATAGCATTGTCAGCCTGACTGTTTTCATATATATAGGAAAGCTTGTTTCCGATATATGCAGACATGAGATAGATCATTAACTGTTTCTTATCCTTAAGGATATATCCCACAGCCTTTTTTATTCTCTTCTTAATAAATGCAATACTATCCGTTTTTGTCTTTGCAGGCCCGTCCCTGTTTTTATTTGCCATTCTCCCTCCTTTCAAAATAAAAACAGCCGGTTTGTGCCGGCTGTTATCACTGCATACTGTTTTGATGATACGATCTTAGCATGTGTTTTTTTATCATTCCATTCTTTTTAAATGTTTTTTTCATACATTTTTCATTCCTTGTCCGTTATCTGATATGTTCCTTCTTTCTTACCTTTTTAGGTTGACTGTTCATCATATCCTTTGCAGTAAGAAGCTTCTGCTTAAGACCTCCGTATGATCTTGTCTTTGATTCATTGTCTGATACATATTCATCTACCGCCCTGTTTATCAGTTTTCTGTCATTTGCCTTTAAAAATATGAGATATGTAGGCGGATCGGTATCCTTGTTCTTTTCCATTGCATACGATACTCCGTATCTTCTGGCAAATCTTCTGAAATTCTTTAACTCCTCATCAGACATATCGACAAGCTCTATCATGGATCCGTCTTTTCTCAGATCCTTTACCTTGACTATCCTTGATGTATGCGTCTTTTTATCATCTGTATGATTTTTGCCGATAAGTCTTTTCTGTATCCCTATATAGTCCCTGAGTGCACTTTTAAATACACTTGCGGCCTTTTCGGCTGACCTTGTCGCGATACATACAGTCTTAATGTTTACTTCCTGTTCCATAGTTCTCTCCTATCTTAATATAAACAAAACAACATCTTCCTCCAGTGAATCGAGCGGAAGATAATCAAATACACAGTACATTACCGCTTTGCAAATCTTCATATAATAAAGACAGTATCTGCAGTCATGCTCTTTTCTGAATCTCATTATCTGTTCATCCACATCCCAACCTCCTTTTTGATCAAATTAGAAAAGAGACCTCGCGGCACTTAGCCGTTAAGGTCTCTTTCTTCTCATGCTACAACATTACCATCAAAATTCGGTTCAAAAAATATTTTTAATATCTTATTTTCATATTTTTTACATGCATTTATATGATAAGGATGGAAGGTCTGCAGGTCAAAGAATGGGAGAATGGATGTGTAACCGCCCTTGATTGTAGATAATGCACAAAAATCATCTTTGATTTTTTACATGGTCTGCATTTCATGCTCGAATTTTAGCATTTCGTGCAATAATCCGCATAAAACCCAGAAATGTGGTAAGATATCCGTAAACGAGACAGTTCGTCACACGGGTGCAGATATGGGAGGTATAAAGGGAATATGAGAAAAAGGATAAATAGTATTGCAAAGGTGTTATTCATACCGATCATTTCGCTGTTTCTTTGTATGATGATTAATATGGAGGCAAGCGCAGTTTCAATATATCATCTTGATGAGAATACTAATATCAGCAGTTTGGAGGAAAACAGTCACGTATACATTGACGGTGACTTAACCCTTAATATAGACGCAACTAAAAACCTTGTTTCCATAAAAATTTCAAGAGGTTGTACACTCACAATAACGGGAACGGGCGATAATACTCTATCTGTAAATGATGCTAATAGCGGTAGAAATGGAAACGCAATAATCAAAAGCGGAAATATTTGTTTTACCGACGCGGTAATTATTGATAATCTGACTGTTGAAGGCGGCAACGTAGTATCAGAAATGATGCTCGCTAACAATATACTTATAAGCGGTGGAACTGTTAATGCAACATCTAATAGTACGGTCGGAATAAACGGTATAAATAGTCTTAAAATTACCGGAGGAAATGTAACAGCATCAGGGTATAATGGAGGATTGTATACAAACGGCGGAACAATTACAATTTCCGGCGGTACAGTTATTGCTACTGGGACAAACAACCCCGGTATATATGTAGTGAATAATGGTAGTATAAGTATCACAGGTGGAGATATTACTGAAGATGGCACAGCTGTATTTGGAACAGAAGCAGCAAATGACGGACATGGAACAGCAACAGCAAGTCCGACGACTGCAGCTGACGGAACTGCGATAACACTCTCGTCAACTCCTGACGCCGGATATGCGTTCAAGGAATGGCAGGTTGAATCCGGAGGAGTCACGATCACGAATAATGCCTTTACTATGCCTTCTTCTCATGTAAAGGTAAAAGCAATCTTTGAGGTTGCATACACAATAACAATGACAGATGACGGACATGGATCGGCAACGACAAGTCACGATACAGCAACTGTTGGAACAGAGATAACGCTCACAGCAACTCCCGACAACGGATATGTATTCAAGGAATGGCAGGTTGAATCCGGGGGAGTGACAGTTGCAAACTCAAATAGCTCTACTACTACATTTAACATGGGGACTTCAAATGTGAGCATTAAAGCAATATTTGAAAAGAAGTCAGTAGCTGTCGCATCAGCAAAAGATACTGATACAACGGATAATAACTCCGGCGACTCCGATAGCAATTCGAATAAAGAGCCTTCTTACAACAGTCTCGATGACCTTAGAAATGAGTTAAAACAGGCGATAGCCAAAGGTGGAAATCAGACTGTTTACTGGAACTGGGGAACATCTCTTTCATATGACATCATGAAGACTCTGCAGGATAACTCCAACCTTACCCTTAACTTTAAATACAAGTACATGGGAACAAGTTATGATGTTACAATACCTGGAAAGGCAGTAACGACCAATGTAAACGTTCAGTGGTACGGACCTATTAACCTTTATAACAGCTATGGCAGATACAGTTCGACAAAGGCAGTGGCAAGCAAAGCAACTGTGCTCCCGGCAAATGGAACGTATACCGTTCAGTCCGGAGAAACATTAAGTGGTATAGCTATTAAGTTAAACACCAGTATCGATCATTTGGTTAAGGTAAATAACATCCCAAATAAAGATAAGATAAGATCAGGACAGATATTAAAGTATTAAGGATGAGAGTTAAACTCAAAGTAATCATTTAAACAGCAAAGCGCTCCTCGATTGAGGAGCACTTTTTGTATTCCATTAGTTTATGACCATTATGCATAATGTGATATCATATTTTTTTTTCTAAGATTATCGTTCATTATCGTATATATGCAGGTCTCATGTTTGTGACATGTGTGTCACGCCAATATTTGCTGTAAATATGTGTGTTTACAAGCTCTGCTTCAGCGTAGATCTGATGTAATAATGAAATGTTTTATCCAAGAAACCACCTTTATAAGCAGTTTTGACTGTATAAGTCAAATCTGTGAAAGTGTCCTTTAGCTTGCCACATAGTTAAGATATGCTATCACCTCTCCCGCTTTATCATTCATTTCTGCTCTGCTTACCTTGATCCTTTCATTAACATATGAGACGCTCTTGTCTATTTCCTCAGCTATCTGTTCTATAGTCAGTCCGCTGTTTCTTAAATTGATGATCTGTCTTACATCATCAGGAAAGAGGATAAGGACCTTGTTATAAAGGCATACGGCTGTCTTTAGAGCGATCAACAGCCTGATCTCCTTGGGATTGTCTTTGCTTATCTTCTTTATATCCTCATATCCGGTATCATCGTTTATTATCCTGTTGCATTCCATCTGTCTGATCGCCATATTTGCCGTAATGTCTGAGTGATTTCCACTGTTTTGTACTCTCTCATTATCGGTATGACTGGTCACAAGACCTGCTTTATTAAATATGATGACTTCGTTTAATGTATTTATCCTCTTATAATATTCCATTAGATATTCACGAGGATGATTTATAAATTCCATCAGCAGTTCTTCATCGTTCATCTCGATGAGTCTGTCGACATTCAATCTGAAATTTCTAACACTTCTTCTCATTTTTGTTACCTCTTGCAATTAAAACTAAAAAGGCCGGAAACAGAATATCCCTACATATTCTATCTCCGGCTTTGTCTCACTTTCAGGACCAGCTCGTCCAAGATCTTATTCAATTTAATTCTCCTTCTTATACGGATGGCTTTTGCCACCTCGCTCTCATTCAAATCACCATAGCCTATCTTCGAAAGATGCTTTCCAGAAAGGCTTCCATTCTCATTCGGTCCTCCTGCTTTCCGTGTCTTGATACGATCTCTATTGAACCGTCGTCACAGGAAGCTATCGTGCAGACCAAAAGGTTTTTGTGCGGTGTTCGAATCTCGATCTCATTTGTACCTGCCTTTGCCAGTTTCATGTCACCTCCTTTCCAAAACCGTTTTTATACATATGTCTGTTTAGCTTAGTGATATTATATCGAATGCATGTTCGATTGTAAATAGGAATTTTTAACAAATCAAAGAATTGTTTTCATGTATGAAAAATGTATGAAAAACATACAAAAATCGCATTTTAAATACATTTTTATCGATATATTTCTCTGCTATAGTACTGATAAGCAACGATGTCTTGTTCGAAAAAATTTTTTTAAGGAGTTATCAAATGAAGAGCAAAACCGTATATGAGAAAAAAGAAATTATTAAACATATCTGCCTGTCCGAAAGCGACCTGGAAAGGATCAAGATGCGCATCAAGACTTCAAAGATGAACAACTTTTCCCTCTACAGCAGGAATATGATGCTAAACGGCTATATCATAGTTACGGATGATTCAAAACAGCTTAAAGAATTGACACTTAAGATAAATGAGCTGTCAGAAAAGATAACTGCTCTGTCTCACAAAGATCAGACGCAGGAAACGTTATCTAAAGAAGAATTTGATAAGATTAGGGAGTTAATGAATAATATATGGCAGTCACAAAGATCACTAATATCAGAAACTCTGTACAGAACTCGATAAACTACATAATAAATCCCGAAAAGACAGATGGTGGATTCTATGTATCATCATATGCCTGCGGTATATATACAGCAGATCTTGAGTTTGCGCATACAGCTATGCTCGGAACCAGAAACGGTACCGTAAAAGCTGAACATCTTATGCAGTCATTTGTTAAGAATGACGTTGATGCGGCAACGGCCCATAAGATAGGAAGGGAGTTTGCGCTTGAGCTTACAGACTCCTCTCATGAATTTGTTATAGCCACGCATGTAGACAAGGAGCATATACATAATCATATAGTGTTCAACGCCATATCATTTACGGACCACAGAAAGTTTGAGCGGCCTAATTCTCTGATCCGGAAGATGTGCCGCATAAGCGATGAGATCTGTGCAAGCTATGGTCTGTCAGTCATTGAGAATCCACGCAAAAGAGCCAAACCCTACTTTATATATATGGGGCTTGCTCCATATCATTCTAAAAGACAGCAATTAAAGGATACGATCGATTCCCTGATCCCTCTAAGCTCATCTTTCGATGAACTTATGAGCAGGCTTAAGGATGAAGGATATACGGTAAAAACCAAGGGGCGATATTACATTTTTAAAAAGGATGATGCAAAAACGGGCATCAATATAAAAAGTCTGGGTCAGAACTACTCATACGATCAGCTTCAAAAAAGGATAAGCAGCGCTCACACCGGGGAGACGCTCTCAGTTAAAGGCGATAAAAAGGATCTTCTGATCTGTCTTGGGGATATGCTTAAAAATGACTCGGCAAATGCGATTGAACGTAAGCAGATACTGGATACATATGATTTCCTTAAGTCCAGATCAATATCATCCGTATCCATGTTAAACAGGGCTTTGACCGATCTTGCGGTATCTGTAAAGGATAAGCACAGCAGTCTTCGTCTTTTGGAAGATGAGATGGATAAACTTGAAACGATAGGCGAGAATCTCAAAAAAAGAGATATGTACAATGATATATATGCCGCATATTTAAAGCAGAAAAAGAGTGCTTCATTTAAGGAAGCCCACATCACCCAGATAACGATTTTTGAATCCAGCTGCAGAAAGCTTGCACAGATGAAAGTGGATCCTTCCATGCGCTACGCAGACACTGTTAAAAAGATAAACGAACTGGCAGTTAAAAAGGAGGCTCTCTATGATTCATATAAGAATGATCTTTCTGATCTTAAAAAACTCGATGTGATCTCAAAGAGTTTAGAGCGACTGACAGGTGATACAAAGGATGTGAGCAAAAACAGCAGAAAGAAAATTAAAGATCTTGCAGTCGAGAATGTCTGAGATCTCTGTATGGATCACCGGGTTACCTGCAGGTCAGTTTATGGTATTTATGCTTTTTATACCTGTTTAGATTGATTTAAATAGGAATCGTGATATAATTGGTTCGCTGTGTTTTTTAGGAATGACAGACAGGGTTTTTTAATGTACGAAGCGGAAAATGTAACCTGCAGCAAATGAATATGCAAAGCTTCCTGTCAGTATATATGCTGCTTTTTACAGTGATTATTTACGCTTCACAGAATGCCCCGGATATGGAAAACATGTCATTTTTGCATGATAAGACTTGAAAGGAGTTATGAGTAATGATTATTTTGGAAGGAATAGTTATCTTTATACTGGCCGCTACTGCATTCTATGCCATAGGTCTTCCGATCATCCTCGACACCATATGGATCAAAAGAGTAAAGAGCGGAAAGAGCAAGAAATTCGGTCCTTTGGGTATCATATCCATTATCGTTACCATTAGCGGTATCATGTCTCTGCCGCGACTGTTCACCATGATAGGGGAATATTTCGGCTGGATATAGATTACAGGTCTAATATCACTTGCTGTCAGTCCACCAGTCTACATCTTCCATTTCTATTTCAGTCCTGTTTATGAGAGTATATTCTTTTGTTTCATACTCGCATCTGTAGTAGACATACCTTCCCCTGTCAGAATCATATTTAGAGACCGGTACTGTGAGTTTCGTATCGTCATCAGAATAAGTGCAGTATACATCCGTTGCCATGAATGTACGCGGCAGAGTGACTCTCATTCTGACAGTAAAATCAGTCAGGGATATGACACTAAAATGAGTTCCGTGCTCTAAAACAACCATCTCGGATTCATCCGCCTTCACATCTGCGGATACAAGGTTGTGAAAACCTTTTATCGGGTCAAGCTTTTTGCCTGTTGACTTATCCAGAAAGATAACACGTCCCGTCTTTATTCCAATAACATAGTGGTCAGTGACGATCACAAAGAAAGCTTCCGCTTCTTCATCCGGATCTATCACTCTCCTCCATTTGCCCTTGGGAAGATCATGTTTCTTCAAATCCCATGGTGCTTCATCAGCATTTTTCTGCAGTTCTATAATACCCGCAAGTATTTCTGCTCCGGTAAGATTTTTCATTCAAACATCCTCCCTGTTCTGATCATTTTTTTACCTGTAACTGAGCGATCGAAATATAGTGTTTTACAATGAAATTCTCAGATGCCTCATCTTTCAGCATCTGAATATGCTCCTTATCCCATAGGGAAAGCTGTTTTGGAGTCATGGAAGCTCCTACTCCTCTGCAGGCACGCATTCTTCCGTGCCATCCTTCAATGGTGAAAGGGACATCGACTCTGAACTGTTCCCGGCTCAAAAGTTCAAAGGTGTTCAGATACTGGTCGGGTACCCATACAGGATGAACCGTATCACCATGTGCAGACCAGTCCGGATTGTACTTTAAAATGATCTCTTCGCTCTTTGCGGCTATCTTATCTTCATAGGGAAGCCATCCCATGTAGAGGATAAGAAATCTGCCTCCCGGCTTTAGCATTCTCGCAAAGTTTAGTGACGTCTTATCATGATCAAAATACCAGATACACTGGCAGGCTGTGATCACATCAAATGTGTTATCAGGAAAAGATACATCTTCAGCCCCTGATACAAAAAAATCGATCTTCATTGATGATCTTTCAGCCAGTTCCTTTGCCTGTCTGATCTGGTTTTGTGCGATATCGCTCGCGCTCCATTTGGCTCCGTATTTATACATGTTTCTCGGGAGCACACCGGTTCCGGTACCTATATCGAGAACGTTCTGTCCGTCCCTGCAAAGTCCGAGTTTCAGGATGTAGTCGTAAAACTCCTGCGGATATATGTCTCTGTATTTCGCATAGTCATCTGAAGTCTTTCCCCAGTCAAACGGCTTGCCCTTATCTATGTCTTGAATAATCATATTTCTTTAAATCCTATTTTGCTTTACGTTAATCGCAATCAATTTCAAATATCATGGCATTTCCTGATCATTTCATTATGTTGGTCCGCTTGAAATACGTATCGGATATTCATATTTTAACATGAACTACCCACAACCGACTATGTCGGATGGGGTTTCTGTTATACCGCTTTGCGGTATGAACCTGCAGGATCTTTACATCCTGCAGAACAGGGCATGTCCACTATGCCCCTATCCCATCGGGTTAC